>CEVK01105132.1_pt1 | contig 13901 bp, 8 predicted proteins | sample 531501 | NCBI WGS metagenome assembly CEVK01 (sample SAMEA2623794, study PRJEB7988) | marine metagenome | biome: marine biome (ENVO:00000447); feature: mesopelagic zone (ENVO:00000213); material: "saline water (ENVO:00002010), including plankton (ENVO:xxxxxxxx)" | depth 740 m | reverse complement strand
CCGCGATCGATCAGGGCGGGGTGACGGTCACGAGCTCCAGCGGCATGGAGTATAAGCTGAAGCCGAACGATCCGATGCTGAAGCGGATCGACCTCGCCTACGCGCTCAACGCTCACATGGCGCAGGGCCTCACGGCAGATAAGGGCATCGCCGTACTCGATAGCCGCGAGCGGCGACTGCTCTCGCAGCGCAATTTCCTCGTCACGATCACACGTCTGCGAGACGAGCTCACGCTGATTGTCGACAACCGGGACAAAGTTGGGCGAGGGATTGCGACCAACCTAGGCGACAAGACATCAGCCGCTGAAATTACTGAGAGACTTTGCCTAGCGGCAGCCAAGGGACAGCGCGCTAGTCAGATCCAAGCAACCAATCACGAACTACCGGTTGAAAGAGAAAAGGCACCAGAGCTGACCAAAGAGCGGATAAAGCCGTTCGAGATTGGCTTGTAGCGAAAGGGGATAAAGTGGGCCGAGTGTGGACGAACAGGTATCAATGCGAAATTTTAGAGAAGCTGTCATCACCACCGCTCAAGGTTTTGCTGAGTGGAACAGTTGTCAGCTTCTAAATTGGGTGGAACAACGGGGTTCGGCTCTAATCCCAGCTCGGGAGCGATTCTGTGGTCTTTGTCAATCCGTTACGCATCTTAGGCTAGTTGACCAGCGAGGGCCGATATACAGCCTGGTTCAAGGACTTCGACGAAGGGCGCTTAGATTGTAATTGTGAGGTTAACTTGGCGCTAAAAGACGAAATAACTTCAAGTTACAAATCTGGCACGCTTCCAGAACTATTTGTTGAACGGGTGAGAAAGCGGCGTTCCGCAGATGTCGGCACCAAATTTCGTGCGAAGGTGTGCAGGCTTCATAATGATGGCACGATCGATGTCCTTGTGGCCGCGCGATCCATCGAGACTGCCACGATCAATCAACATGACTTCTTCACGGTCATGATGGTCTACTGCGATTTGCTTCCGGCACTGAATGCTGAAGTCTCTGATATGCTTAACGCCGTGAAGGCATTGGTAGCGCGTGCAGGCAACGATGGTGCAGCAGGGATGCCGAATGGCGCATTCCGGGAGTGGGCTGAGCAGGGCGAGCGGGCCAAGGCCGTGCTTGCCGCAATCGATACCGACGATCCTGAAGACTCAGCATATATCTATCTGGCACTGCAGGCTCTCGCCAAGTCCGATCCCGGTGAGGCCTTGGCTCGCGCAATCGCTCATCTAGCCGACGTTCAGCCGGCGACCCGTTCGGCGGCTACAAAGGCCATTGGCACGATGGAACTGGCATCGGCTAAATCTTTGGAGGAGGCTGGCAAGGCACTTACGGCCGCAGCTATTGCGTCTGACGACAACACTCTGGGCCACGTCATGACCGCAGCGTGCGAAATAGCGCGCGCCCACCCACACATGGAAGACTGGGCTTGCCAGGTTCTGAAGAGCTCCGAACCAAACGCTTCGGAGCACGCGCTACACCAGCTTTCGCTAGAGCTCATGTTCCACGGGGAAGAATTGCTTCCTTCGCTTGTCGCAAACGCCACTACCATTCTCCAAAAGGTCGAATTGAAGAACAGCGCAACGATCAGCAATATTGGCAGCGCTGCGCGCAAACTGGTTGATCATGGCCGTCTCGACGAAGCAATGACGCTCGTTACAAAAATGATCGCCAAGCACCGTGAGCTCGCTTCACTTGAGGCTTTCGATGGGTTCGCTTCATCCTTGCGGAAGCTAGATTCCGAGCAACTAGCCAACGTAATTCTTGATTGGCTTGGGTCACTGGATCCGAACCTTGGTCAAGCCACAATGTCTTTAACAGCAGGACACTATGGCAAATCGCCATTGATCCTGACAGCAGCAGAAGCGACGCTCGCTAGGCCGGATGACGAGCTCCTTTTGCTGGCCCATCGAGCAATCGGGTATCTATTTCTCCATCCTATCACGGCTGCATCACTGGTTCTCAGCTTGATGCACGGAGTTGGTGACAAGGCGGCAGAGGCAATGCAAGATATCCTTTTCGACCCGCTTCTCATAAACTTTTCAGGAGAATTGGCCGATTGGCTGAAGGAGGGCGCCACGGATGAAGTCGATCCTGTCCAGCCGGCGATCATCGACCTTCTGGCCCGGTTAGATGAGTACATTGAGGGGCTTCGAGCAGCCGGCGAGATAGAGGAGCTCAGTCCTTCCGAGCGCGAACGCATGATCGAGGGTCATCGGCAACATGAATCGATGCGCCAATCGCACAAAGAGGCCGAAAAGAAGTCCGTCCTGTTGTCGATAGTTAGCCGCTCCGTGCTTCTCTACGGAACACGCTCCATCAGCAAATTCGTCGGCATGGATGGAGAAGAGCAGCGCAATGAAATGCCGCTACATAGCTTCCATCACAGCTTCGAGACGCCGCGGCTCGATATTTTGGAACCTTTCGATCTCGACTACACTTTGCGGGTCTTCCGTGCGATGCGCTCGGTGACGTTATGAAGCTCGTCATCCGTGAATATCTCGCATCGTTGCGCGAGCGTGGGGAGCTCGACGCGGTTCTTCCTGACCTCCTTACCGAGCTAGGTTTCACTGTATACTCACGACCAGGGCGTGGAACGCGTCAGTATGGGGTCGATGTGGCTGCCGTTGGAGAAGGCCAAGACGGCGTTCGCCGGGTGCATCTTTTCTCGGTCAAGTCAGGTGATCTCGACAGGACCGAATGGAATACAGCCTCGCCGCAGAGTTTGAGGCCCTCACTCGACGAGATACTCGATCACTATGTGTGCAGTCGCATTCCGCCTGAATATTCAGACCTACCGGTAGCCATCTGTCTTACCTTCGGCGGCGCGATCAAAGAGGAGGTCCGCGCCGAGGTGACCGGCTACATGACCCGTAATTCCAGTGACCGGATCACATTCGAAGAATGGAACGGCGACCGTCTTGCGGAAGTGGTGCTCCAAGGCATTTTGCGTGAAGACCTTTTTCTAGGCGCGATGCGCGGACACCTGCGCAAAAGCGTCGCAATGGTCGAACAGCCTGATGTGTCCCTTGAGCACTTTGGCCGTCTACTTCGAGCCGTCGTTGGGGCCCCTGGCAAGACTGCGGCCGACAGATTGTCGCAGGCCAGATTAATCAACATCTGCGTCTGGATCATGTTCGTCTGGGCGCGAGAGGCTGACAATGTCGAAGCCCCGTTTCTCGCGAGTGAGCGGTCTCTTCTTGAAGCTTGGGAGCTGCTTAAGAAAGACGTCGCGCGTGGCGGCAAGACCGCCGCCAATGCTGGGGCGGTAATCAATGAACTGGCCAACCTTCATTTCTCGATTTGGGATGAGTTATTCGAAGCTAAAATCCTTCCCCATGCAGGGGTCCGTCACGCGCTTTCCTCGGCGGTCGGTTCTCCCGCTTCAGTCGACGTCAATTTGAAGCTTTTCGATTTGATCGGACGCTTGGCGATGCGAGGCCTGTGGATCGTCTGGGAACTTTCACCTGCCACCGGCCCGGTTCTGCTCGATGACGCTTATCTGACGTCTTTGCCGGAGGTGCTTCAGGAAGCCAATTTGGACAAGATCAAGCTGATCGATCGGCTCTGTCACCATATGATGCAGATCGTGAGCAACAATCGAGCGTTGCTATCACCTGTCGCCGATTGGCAGGCTATAGATATTGCGCTCGCATTTACACTGCTGGCTTCCAGACCAAATGCGCATGGCGCGATCGACGAATGGGCAGAAGAATTGGCAAAGCGCTCGATCTTCGCGTTTAACGTCCACGGTCGTTATCCGATTACAAGCCACTCGTATTGGGATTTGGTCGAGCACCCTTCGGAGCGTAGCGAGGAATACCGCAAGGCCAATACTGAAGGGAGCATTCTCTTTCCGATGCTGGCGCTGTGGGCTGCAGCGCGCGGCAAGCGAGAGCTTCTTGACGAGATTGCCAAATTCAAATCGGAGGCGCTTGAGCACTGCACATTCCAAACTTGGCTGCCGAGCGAAGATAGCGAAGCAAATCTCTATCTGGGGCGTCACAACCACGGCGCGGCGCTTACCGGCATTCCAGTGACGACTGGCACATCTGACACGCTCTACTACGTACTCGAGGAAGCCAGAAGTAACACGCATTTCGATGATCTTTCTGCAGTCCGCCTTGGTCATTGGGTGCTCGTCCCGATGGCATGTCGCAGCCAACGCTTGCCTATCCCGCCCCAGTTGTGGCGAGAACTACTTCTGGCGGTGGGCACTGGGAAGCCTGACGCCGATGATGGTGACAACGGCGACGACGGCAAGTGATGCTCGGTCCCGCCACGACATACCTCAGGCCGCTCACAGAGCAGATTGTCGATGAGATAATTGACAATGCTGGAGGTCGGCGCGCACATCCGGATCAGGCGCAAAAGAAAAAAACGAATGCCGACTACATCCTTGGTGAAACCGTGATCGAATTGAAGATCATGGAAGATGAGGGCTTGGACAAAGCACCCCGTCAAGCCAAGTTGGCCGCGCTTTTTACCGAGCTAGATCCGGAACGACCGGTTCACGTCCTCGAACGCGATCGGCTCGATGCGTCAGCGCAGCGAGCATACGACAATGCGATGGAAAGCCCCATCAAGAGCGCTGTCAGGAAAGCGAAGGGGCAAATGAAGCAAACGCGCTTGGAATGCCCTGAAACTACGCGGTCTGTGCTTCTGCTGATTAACAGCATGAACACCGCTTTGGATCACGACGAGATTGTCGCTCTCGCGGGTCGCCGCGCGCGCACTTACATCGGCGATATTGATGGCGTCGTCGTGGCTGGCGCCTACTTGCATAGCGATGGCTTTGATTCCCTCGCTATCTGGCCGATTGAGTACGTTGCAGTCTCACTCGACAAGGAATTTGCTGAGTTTCCAGCGCTACGAGCGGCGTTCAATGAGTATGCGGAGCGCGCAATGACCGAGATAATCACGAGCCCGAATGCCGCTCAAATGACCAAGGGCCCGGTCCTAGACAGCGAGTTCGATGTCGACGGGCAGACATTCGTGAAACCCGCTCCACCGCTAGGTTCCTCTTCTGATTTCTATGTCGGCGGTCGCCCTAGGCTGAACAGCACAGGCATCGATACCAGCCCGACGGTAGGTCTCATTTTCCCTGAACTCAATCGGCGTGAATGGGCCAGATTTCGAGAATACATGCCTTGTGATCCAGAGCTCGGTGAGACCTATGAAGATTGGCTTCAGGAGCGCGAACATGCGGTTTCGCAAGGGCACAGCCTCAAACCATTCGTAGCTATGCGGACAACTTTCGATGGATGGATCGAGGCAATCGAGGAGTCCGATGCCCCGAGCCACTTTGCATCAGTAAAGGACTACGCAAACAAACTTTATCAAGACGCGATCGTGAAGGTGATTGAGGGTGCTCAGGATCTGGACAAATGCACGATCGTGCCGAACCGCTACGTTCTCGCGGTCACCGAAGTGATCGGTCAGGACCAAGCAAACGATGTCTCGCACATCTTCATCGTTGAAGAGTTCGGGGATGCAGAGCCGCGGATGATCAAACTGGTCTCAAATGCGCGAATTTTTCATCTCCATGCGTGCACACTTGGAGCATCCTATGCTGTCAAATTCGGAATCATGAATCTCCGTTGGAAGAAGGATCTGACCTACGCTTGGGCCTAGCGCCTCAGTGATCTCGATTCACCGAACTGTTCGTACAGGGCGCATGCTTATGTTGGCATGGTTTACGGCAACAGTAATGCGGTGCGCATGAAGGAAAACGCCGAGCCTCGGAGCGAATTTTTTATAATTCACTGAATTGGCTCAAGGCAGAAGCCTTTCGATATCGATCCATAGTATCTTCGAATGGCTCATTTGGCTTTCCATCCTGGAAATACGGTAGCAATTCCGTATACTTCGTTCGCGCGGCAACGCGAGAAATGGAGCGGCCTATCGACAGACGGGTGGCAAGGTTTTCCGGACTGTCACAACCCTCGCGAACGCAGCTCCCGAGCGTTGCAATAACCAAGGGTATCGCCTCGTCTTCCTCATCCTGTGCTGCAAGCAAACGCGCGGGCAAACCCGCTACAAAGGCGAGGTCAGGGACGATACGAAGCACGAAGTGGCGTGCATGCTTGCATTTTGCTTTGTCTTCCTTCGGGTGACATGCCTCAATCACATTCAGCGGAGAGCCCTTCATCCAAAGCCTGAGCATTGCAGAAACAACTGGAAGGGCGAACGCGCCCCTGTCGCGTTCAGACGTCAATTTGTCATACTCGCCACCAAACAAGCCTTGGATATTTTCCGGACGTACTAACTTAAGAAAGCTGTCCGGATTGGACTCGAACCATTCGAGCAGCGCGTCGAGAGCAGCCTCTGTACTCTCGCGAGTTTTTGTATCTTCGTACAAGTTTGACAGTTCGTGGAGAATATCAACCGATACGCCAGTCAACCCAGACACGCGGTTGAGCCATTTGGCATCGTCTTTTGGTTCTGCACTTTTTCGCGCAGCGAAGGCGGAAGCGATACGGCTTTCGACCCAATCGGCATCTCCTCTTTGTCGCGCTCGGTAGGCGGCAAACGACCGAGATATGATATCTCTGATCGGCGCATCGCTTCCATTCTCGTCCGAAGCTGGCAGGCGGCTTAAGAAATATGCCGGCATCCCTTGTTCGAATGCGCCTGCGTGGATCTTATCGAGCAGGATGGTCGTTGGATCGTCAATCACGAGGCATTGATCGCTCTGAGCAAAAATCGATTGCAAGGTAAGCCAGTGTGAGTTGATAAGGTTCGACTTGTTATCGAACTCAACGACACGGCTTGGTACAACAAGCACGAATCCTTGCGAGTTTTCGCCTGCCCGCCCCGCACGTCCTGCAGCGTTCAGCAACTCGTGGGCTTCGAGTTGGGCCATCTTGTCGACTTCCGGATCGAAGCGACTATCACCCGATATAATCACAACCTCGCTCGGCAAGTTCATACCTTGAGCCAGTGTCGAGGTGGCAAAAAGAACGTCAATGCCGTCCTTCCGCTTGAAAAGGGATTCGTGTAGCAGTCGTTCTTCGCGGAGAAGCAACCCATGGTGGCTGGCTGCGCCGCCGCCGACCTGCCCATCAGTTGTAGGCTGCAAATAGCAGTGATCAGCGCCACCCATTTCTTCAGCGGCCACGCGATGCCACCTAAGCTCTTCGTCGGTGAGCTTGACCCTAGGCGACTTCAGCAAACTCGGGAATTCCTTCACCGATGCTTCTGACAAAACGGTGGACTGAACGAACACGAGCGTCTTGAGACCGCTTGACGCTGAAGCTGCGGCGATCAGCGCGCTCGTGTGGTTGCCGTTTGGCGTGAGATACCAGGCGCCACCTTTTGATCTGCCAGTGGAAAGATGGTGCGCATCATCGAGAAGAGGTTGTAGTGTGTAATCGCTCCGATCCTTGCTGGCCCAAGTTTGCAAAAGACTGAAAAAACCGAATGGCTGAGCAACCAATTCGCGTTTGATCGCAGCAGGTGGATTCCTGTGGGATGGAAAATCTTTCCTCGCCTGCCGAAGGTTGGTTGTAAGCTCTTTAACGGTATCGGCAGGATAAACGACGCTACCTCGAACTTGCCTTGTTGGCTTCCATGCTAAGCTAAGGGAGAGGCAGGCTCGGCCCGTCAATTCCTCCAGCCATTGCGCGATTTCATCGGCATTCTTCATCATTGCCGAAAGCATGAGCAAATCTGCCTCTGGCGCAGCTACAGAGAGGTTTAAGATCGCGAGCATTGAATCGATGCTGCGGCGGCTGCGATCAGAATCTCGAGGATGAAGCAAATGGCATTCGTCAAACACAATGAGGCCGAGGTCCGCAAATGCTTCTGGCTGCGTTGTCAGGAGCATCAAGCAACGCTCTGGTGTGGTGACGATAACCTCGGGCAGAACAACGATGTCAGAGAACGTCACTTCGTCCTCGACGTCACCGACGATTTCGAAGGTATTGAAGGAATCTTTGAGCGCGCGCGTCGTCTGATCGACGAGTGCGTGGGTGGGCACCAGAAAGACCACCTTTTCGCCCCGAATGAGTGATGCTGCTATCTTTAGCTCGGCGAGAGTAGATTTACCGCCACCAGTCGGGAAACTGATCGCGGACGATGTTCCCTTCTCGAGATAGTTGCTGGCGATCGCATCGCGGTGATTTCGCCACAAGAAGGGGCGCTTGCGGGCCATTCGTCGAATGATTTGCCACCAGGCATCGTCGTCGACGCCTTGCGGACCTGGCAGGCGGGTCAGAGCGGACTCGATGAGGTCGCGCTCCACCGCGATAAGGAGGTTGGCCAAATGCAGCGGGCCGGGGAATAGATTAAAGATATGATCGCCGGTTTCGAACACATCCTCAAGCTGACCGACGCTTAGCTCTTTAACCCGCATGAAATAGCTAGAGGCGGGTTCGATGCCTCCTGCGGCCGGGTCCAAGTCTACCCGCGACAGCAGTCGTATCGCTAGCTTTTTGACCCCCTTGAGCAGCTCCAGATATAGGGCGTCGATAGCCTGTTCCGGCGTTGCCTGGTCAGTGTCGATGTCCGGCATATCCTGCAGCCCGACGTCTCGAAGGCGTCCAGTGGCGAGCAATTTGATCGAAGTTAGGAGCGCCCGTTCCACCGCCGTCCCGTATTCGAGATTTATTGAAATGCGTTTCGCGCATTCGGCGGCATCAGCATGGGCTTCCGCGACCATGAACAGAAGTGCTGCACAGATTTCAGGAGCGACGCTCGCGCCATCTAAATAGGAAGGCTCGTCCCCATCGGCCACGGAGCCTATAAGACAGACCTGATGGGCGGAAGCAGCCACGAATGCGGCAGCGGCGCGATTGTCACGCTCGGGCAAGAGTGCCACAAATGCCTCATGCGCGGCGGCCAGCCGGCGGACCTCAAGCAATGTTTCTTTAAGCGTTTCGGAAGCTTGCTCAGTCTCTTCGCCGCGAAGCCTAATTCTTGCGGCGACGATGTCGGCGAATGCCTCGGTAAGGCGTTTTGGAAGCGCTTCCAGGTCGAGTCCTTCTAGCGGCGGCGAAGCGGCGATCAACGCGGATGTTATTGGATCAAACATTCGCAATCGCCTTGATTTTTTCCGCAACCAAATGAGAAAAGTTGGCCATCCACTCTCGAAGATCGTCAAAGTGCATGGTTTCGGCACGGCGGCGGACAACATTGCCGGCTGCCGACGCGTCGTAATGCTTGAAGAGCTTTTTGCGCTGATCGCCGGGTTTGTGCTTATCGTCGATACTGATGCTCACGCGATAGCGGCGCGCCTCCTGCCACAAGATGCGATCGATCGCGTCGTCGATATCCAAGTCTGGATATTGATGTTGTTGCCGTTCGAGAATTGCGGACGCTTCGTGAGTAAGCTCAGCGATCCGACCACCAGCCTCGAGATCCGCGATATCGGGCCATACATCCCGCTTAATTGTCCTGCGTGCTTTCTCGGTCGCCTTGTCCTCGAAAATGACGACTGCGGTGACCGACTTGCCGTCACCCGAAATTTCTAGCTGCACGCCGTCAAAGCCCTTGTGCGCATGGAAGATGTGAGGCGGTGCTAGCACTGCTCCCTGTTTTTCCTGATTGGCAGCAATCCAAGATATCATCTGGAACAACCAGCCATCTCGATGCCAAGGATCACCATTTTTTGCGACCTTAAGCTTTTTAAGCGCGTCTGCCGCGTGCTGAGCGGAACCCACCGGAGCTGTGCCCGTTAGGCCTTCGAGGACTTGTGCAATATGCCGATACTGCCCCAACGCCACTCGTGCCACGCGTTCAGCCAAAATGTCGATGTCCTCGACTTCCCATTCCCAGCCGTGGCACAGATTGTCATGGTCTATTTGTTTAAGAACTAACGTCATATTTCCTTTGGTTCAGAATATACTAGTGCTTTCGTTAATCAAACTACGATTTTATTTGCAAAAGCTCCAATCTCGACATTTGCCGGGCGGCGTCCGTGACACTAGGCCAATTTAGAAGCCCAGCCCATTCTTTAGGGGCGTTGCGTGGCGCTCCCACGGTGCACCAAGCGGCAGCTTCCGGCTAGACCTAACGCGGTTGGCTATGACTTAGATTGGGGCGCAAACATGCCATCGGCATTCGTACCTTCAGCGCGCTACGAACTTAGCCCAGTCAGTCATCAGCGGTTTGCGTTTGTCGAGGTAGTCGGTGCGCCGATAGGCTGCTTCGACCTTGTTCGCGATCGTATGAGCCAACGCGGCTTCTGCCACCTCGCCCGGATAGCTAGTCTTTTCGGCTACCCAGTCCCGAAACGACGAGCGGAAGCCGTGAACAGTGTAATCGTCGCCCTTGTCGCGCAGGATCTTGAGCAGGGTCATATCTGACAATTGGCGACGCGGGTTCTGTCCTGGGAAGACAAGATCGCTGACGGGCGAACGGAACGCTTTTGCTCGCTTGAGAACATCCAACGACGCTTCCGACAGCGGGACGACATGGGCAGTTCCTGCCTTCATGCGTTCGGCCGGGATCGTCCAAAGCTTCTTCTTGACGTCTATCTCGCCCCAGCGCGCGCCGCGAACTTCGCCGGAACGAGACGCATTCAAGATCAGGAATTCCAAGGCAAGACGGCCGACCGAGGAGCGCCCACGCAACCATGTCACGAATGCGGGGAGGTCAGGGTAGGGCATCGCGGCGAAATGGCCGTGCTTCTTTGGCTGGCGCGGAAGGCCGCGAATGACAGAGCGCATCGGTGCTTCAGTCTCACGAAAACCCTTCGCACAGGCCCAATCCAGCACCGATCCGATTCGTTGCCGGACCCGCCGCGCGGTTTCTGGCTTTGTCAGCCAGATCGGAGAAAGCGCATCGCGGATTGCAGGTCCCTCTATCTCGGAAACGAGTTTGTCGCCCAAAGTCGGAAAAGCGTAGGTTTCGAGCGTGTTGATCCACTGCGCTTGATGCTTTCCGTTCTTCCAGGCTGCCTTGTGCTCCTCATGGACAAGCTTGGCGGCATCGCGAAACGAAGGGATTACCAACGCTTCTTTTTCACGCTCTGCCAGAACGTCGATGCCCGCCTTCATTTCCTTGCGAAGCGCCCTCGCGGCCTCTCGAGCTTCTCCAAGTGGCAAGTCAGCGAGGGTGCCCAAACCGATGTCTCGGCGCTTTCCATTGGCCTGAATCCGGACAATCCAACTACCTTTGCCTTTTGCGGCAAGTTTGAGGATCAGACCTTCTCCGTCGGAATAGCGACCTGGTTCAGTCAGGTTCTTGACCCCCATCGCCGTTAATTTTCCCATCGCTCGCTCCTTCCAGACCCACACTCAGACCCACACTCGTCGCCGGATGCATAGGAACATATAGAGAACTATGCGGACGACGAAAAGCGAAAAAACGCCGCATTTCTGAGGGTTTGAGTACTATAAGAGATTGTCTGGGAAAAGCGAGGTGGCGGAGACGGAGGGATTCGAACCCTCGATACCCGTTACCAGGTATGGCTCCTTAGCAGGGAGCTGGTTTCAGCCACTCACCCACGTCTCCGCATGACGCATATCGGCTGCGAGGGGCGCGCTATAGCCACCACCTTCGCACCCTTCAAGGAAGAAATCGGGCCATTCGCAATTCCTTCCAAATAACGCGTGCAGGACTCGATTCAGCGCATTCGCGATTCGGTTCATCGCCGTTTCATTGCGCGGCTGCTCAAACGGGATTCTGTTTGCGGGGCAGCGCCATGCTTTTTGCCCGCGATGCCGGACGAGGGAACCAGAATGAACATCGCCACCAAATTTACTGCGAGCCTGCTGGCCGCCTTTACGCTGGCGGCAAGCCCGCTTGCCGCACAGGTCCAGAGCGTGGACCCGGATGCGGCCTGGGATGCGCCGATCGATGGCGATCTCGATGCGCCGCAGAATGAACTACCTCCGGTAGGTGACACCGCCCCGGCGCAAACCCAGCAGCCTGCATGGAACGAGCAGGCGGCCGAGACGCAGGCTCCCGCGACCACCAGTCAGCCGCAATGGTCCGAAAGCGAGGCGGAAGTGGCGGCCGACGCTGCGGTTAACAGCGCGGGGGTCGACGATCCCGCCACCACCTATCGCGAAGACGATCTGATCGGCGCCGCAGAAGGCGTGTTCGGCAAGGGCGCCAAGGGCGTTGCCGACATGATCCGCAAACTGCTGGCCGATCAGGGTGAACCCAATGGCTATATCGTCGGCCGCGAGGCTGGCGGCGCGTTCATCGTCGGCGCGCGTTATGGTTCGGGAACGCTGTTCCACAAGATCGAGGGCGAAATGCCGGTCTATTGGACAGGCCCGTCGATCGGCTTCGATGCCGGGGCCAATGCGGGCAGCACCTTCGTGCTGGTCTACAATCTCTACGATACCGAAGAGCTTTACGAACGCTTCCCCGCTGCGGAAGGCACGGCCTATGCGGTGGGCGGGTTGAACGCCAGTTATGTGCGCAAGGGCGATGTCGTCCTCATCCCGATCCGGGTGGGCGCCGGCCTGCGACTGGGCGTCAATGCGGGCTACATGAAGTTCTCTAAAAAGCAGAAATGGCTGCCGTTCTAACCCGGCAGCGGAAAACAAGCGCCATTTGAGGGGCCGCAATCTCGATTGAGGTTGCGGCCCTTCGCGTGATTGCGCAAAGAGCGGGCCATGCTCGACAAACTTGCCCCGCAGGCGCCCGACGCCCTTCTCGCCCTTATCAAGATGCACGCCGCCGATCCCCGGTCTGACAAGATCGACCTCGGCGTGGGCGTCTATCGCACGAATGAAGGCGCGACGCCCGTTTTCCGCGCGATCAAGCAGGCCGAAAAGCGGCTGCTCGAAGTACAGGATTCCAAGAGTTATCTGGGGCCTGAAGGCGATGGCGGCTTCGTGAAGGCGCTGATGCTCTATATTTTCGGCGACGATAGCCCGCTGGCCGGACGCATCGAAGGGATGCAGACCCCGGGCGGCACCGGCGCTGTACGTCTTGCCGTCTCTCTGGCGGCCAAGGCAGGGGTAACCCGCATCCATCTGGGCATGCCGAGCTGGCCCAACCATGCGCAAATCCTGCAGGATGTGGGCGTCGAAGTCGTGCCGTTCGATCATGCCAATTCCGATGGCACTGCCAATCTCGACGCCGTGCTTGGCGCGATCCGCGGTGCTGGCGCCAGCGACGCAGTGTTGCTCCACGGCTGCTGCCACAACCCGACGGGCATCGACTACACGCCCGATCAGTGGGATGCGATCGCGGAGGCCTTTGCGGAAACCGGTGTCCTGCCGATCCTCGATATCGCCTATCAGGGTCTGGGGCAGGGCATGGAGGAAGACGTCGCCGGTGTGCGCGCCGTACTCGCCAAAGTGCCCGAAGCGCTGGTCGCCTATAGCTGCGACAAGAATTTCGGCCTCTATCGCGACCGGGTCGGTGCCTTCTACATGATCGCGCGCGAAGGCGGCGACATGGACGCCATCTCCTCCAACGCCAACGCGCTGGCCCGCGCCAACTGGTCGATGCCGCCCGATCACGGCGGTGCGGCGGTGCGCCTGCTGCTGGAAGATGACGGCATGACGGCGGTCTGGCAGGAAGAGCTCGACGAGATGCGCGCCCGCATGCGGCGTGTGCGTGACCGGCTGGCAGCGGCAGATAACGAGGTGCCGGGCCTCAACCTCGCTGCGCTGGGCGATCAGAACGGCCTGTTTGCCATGCTGCCGCTGAGCAAGGACCAGATCGCCAGCCTTCGTGAAGATCACGGCATCTACATGGCCGGATCGGGCCGCATTAATGTGGCGGGCCTGCATCAGGGCAATATCGAGAAATTCATCGCCGCACTCGGCGAGGTGACGAAGGGCTGACAGGACATGGCGCTCGACCGGCAACCGCTGCTGGAGACCGAGCGCCTCACCCTGCGCCCATTGGCCGAGGACGATCGCGAGGCTTTGTACGCCGTCGCATCCGATCCTGCGGTGTGGGAACAGCACCCGGTCCACGACCGCTGGCGGCGCGAGG
>CEVK01074982.1_pt1 | contig 13994 bp, 12 predicted proteins | sample 531501 | NCBI WGS metagenome assembly CEVK01 (sample SAMEA2623794, study PRJEB7988) | marine metagenome | biome: marine biome (ENVO:00000447); feature: mesopelagic zone (ENVO:00000213); material: "saline water (ENVO:00002010), including plankton (ENVO:xxxxxxxx)" | depth 740 m | reverse complement strand
CCCGCCGCGCCCTGCGCAGCGGCGAGGCCGAGCTGTGGCGCGAGGATGGCCAGCGCGGCTATGTCCTGGTCAGTGACGCGGTGGTTTACGGCAACAGGCAATGCCGGCAGGTGAGCTATACTCTGTTTGCCAATGGCGGCCAGCTTACCTCGCCTTCAAGCCAGTGGTGCCGCAGCGACGATAGCTCGCGCTGGCGACCGGACGCGCGCGGGGGATAATGCGCGTTCAATTTCCCTTACACCTGATGATAGGGTGTCTTTCCACTCGGTACAGGCAATTTAGTAGGTCTGAGGCCGAAAAATATTTCGCTATCGACGAATGGCGGTCTCGCTTAGTTAAAAATATCTAAGCAGTGCTCGATAGAATAGTTTTCAAATAAAACCATTGCCGTACTTTAAGACATTATCGATAAATCCAAAAGATTTGTAAGATAAATAAATCATTATTGCCAGTACGACTGGATGCTTTGTTTTATTTTCTACCAAGCACAGATAAATAAATGTGGTGAAAGTCACCATATTCATTCTATCGCTTCCCAAGATGAATGTAAGAGCTATCAGAGGAGCGAAGGTTACAAAAACCTTCGTTCGATTATGGAAAATAGCTAGCGCTGCACCGCATAGAGCCAAGCCCGACAGGATGTCTATTAAGCCTCCCTGACCTTGATAGCTGGCGAATTTTCCAAGCAGAGCGGTGGAGAAAAAGTACAGCAGCCCCACCGCACCGACGGCGGTACCCGCACCAATAACAACCTTCATCCGTGCTGACAGTTGTGAGAAAAAATGCCAGACGAAAACTGATCCAAGCGTGATGAGCGACTGAAAATGGGCTAGCGGCGCAAGAGCGATCCATATCAGCCTAATACGGCCAGCAGTCATCAAAGCTAGGAAAAGAAAAATGTACGAAAACTTCAGCCTCTCAGCCGATGTCGCCAATACGATAAGGTAAAAGTTGGTTAGAAAAAGAGCAATGAATACTGGGTGGCATCGATGGATTCGCAACGTGTTATAGATGACTGCATACATCGCGCCGTCGATCGCGGCCATGAAAACGTACCGTTCGATTAAGGCATTTGAACCGATCCACGCGACCATTGGATAGATGATCTCCGAGCTTCCAAGATAATCGCTCTGCGATCTAAGCGCCCAAATTAAGTCTCTCCCTATGAGAGAGTCATAATACCTCTGATAATGGGCCGGATCTCCGTAATAGTAATTGTATAGTACGAAGTTGTAGAAGGCAAAAGCAGCGACTCCTACCGCAACGGCGATAAGCAGGTTCCGCTTCGTCCACAGCCGTTCGGCGCTGGTCGAGATTGTGGTCGAGCTGTAGGCATGTTCAGGGATCATCAATTCCCCTTTGCGATAAGCAGGGGGCTACTTACAAGCCTGAAGCGCGCTCCACCGTGAAGAGCATGAATGGGGCGCGCCTTTCAGTGTTGGCTAACAAGACCGAATGTAGAGATGATTGTCAGGAAAAGCACTGAAATGTCTGGTGGACAAGCAAGGATTCTGGCGTGAATGAGGGTCTCAGCCGAAGGCAGTCGCTCGGTGCTCTTGCCGCGAGTAGCAGCGTCGGGCTGGTGACAGGCAAGGCTTCCGCAATGGAAGCCGGCGCATGCCATCTCGCACATCGAAATCAGCTTCTCGGCAGTATGCAAAAGCAAGAGGTAATATTACTTTTAGAGGAAGGCCGTGAAGGCATTCTTCGTTGGCACTCTGGCGACTTTACCGAAGAAGTTAAAGCCGACTTACGGCAAGCGATCTATGTTCCCTCGCCCGATGACCCTACCGGTATGCGAGGTGTGTGGAAGCGGGCCGTGAATGGTGGGATTCAGATAACTTGGTTCGGTGCTAAGTTTGATTTGGAGCGATCGGACTCGATTGCCAACGCGACAGACGACAGCGAAGCTTGGGAAGCGGCGCTCGCGTATTTGAAGTTTACTGGAGGGGGCACGCTGCACCTTCCGCATGGTGCCTCCAAGGTGACGCGCGAAATAGCTATCCCTTATAACGGTGTTCACATCGTAGGTACCGGTACGCGGAAGGTCTATCCCGGTAGATTCAGGCCTGGGAAAAAATGTCCCTCCACGCTTGTGCCAGTGCACAGTGGCCGCTCCGCAATTCGCTTTCTTGCCGGACAGAACGGTGATGGCGCTTTCTGCGCCGAACACTTCAATCTAGCTGCGCTCGAAGAAGGAGAGCAGCCAGAATGTGCCTTTGGATGGGAGGTGCAGGACGCATTTTTTTATGGCTACACCTTCAGCAGGCTTGGTGTCCACGGCTTCATATCGGCATTCGATAGTTACAAAGACAAAGGCAAAGAATATGCCGTAGGTGGGGTGTTAATCGACAACTGTGTGATCAACCGAAATCGGTGGATTGTACGAAGCATGAATAAGACGCAATTCAACGCGTTCCGCTTCACTAACAACAAGGCAGGACAAAATGGATACCTTCCGGGCCAAGGAGGTATAGCGATCTCAGGACAAGACGTTGCCATCGAGAATAATATTTTAGAAGCAACGCGTGATCCAGTTTTCGTCTTCGGTGGCCACCGGGACGTTTCAGTAAGGGGAAACTACTTCGAGGCTAATGTTGGGAAGGCATGCGTCCATTTGCGAGACATAGTAGGCCCTTATTCAGTTGGTCCAAACAATTATAGTGTGCTGAACTACGATAATATCGCACACAAGGTTCTTTTGAGCTTCTGTGGTATGGGCGCTTGCATCGACCCTTGCTGGCCTAATGTTACACATAAAGTCATGCCGGCTATGACCGGAGGGGATGAAGCTAGCACCCTGAAAAATTCAGTTGATACGGCGATTTACGGCTTTTGCCGTCTGGATAGGCCTGACGGCTTGATTTGGTCGGCTCGCCCCTCACTTCTCGCTACCGCATCGGCGGTGACCAAGCCCGAAGGGGAGTTGGTGCGTGCAACGAGCCCGCAGACAGGCATCGCTATGCCCGTACAGAGATTTTCTACTTCCGATCGCACTTTTATCGAAAAGCGCGCGACATTGGCTGGTGAAAAGGGCGACTGGGTCGTAACTTCTTGGTTATTTAATCGCCTTCCCGACAAGGGCCCGCCTGTGGATCCTTATATTAGTATGCGAGTGGACGGCGCGACATCTAACGGCTCACGTGACTATGTTACTTTTGGTTATTCCAGGGCATGGCGTGACGGCGAATGGTGCCTCATTACCTTGGCTATTCGTCTGGAGGCGCCCATGTCATGGATGCAGCTCTTGTTTCATCCACATGGAGTCGAGGCCGCGGCTGGACGCACTACCCATCATTCAGACCCTACGGTCTACACAATCGCGGATGTCAACGATATCAGGCCTTATTTTGACACTCGACAGGCCTGTACAGTGATCGCTCCGCCAAGTACCGGCAATTGGTTTGTAGGAGATGCCCTGCATAATGCTGCGCCTGAAAAAGGGGCAACGAGTTTCATTTGTACGAAGGCAGGGTTTCCAGGAACGTGGGTCAGAGCATAAATATCTGGGAAGAAAATGATAAATTGCCTGTTTGAAACGGCATGAATTTGTCAATCCGGTGTTCTTTGAAGATTAGAATCTTGGTGCCTTAGGTCTCAAAAGGTTATTGAAATATCATGGACGTCTCTTTTCCAAGAAATTTTATATTTTTAAGGAGAGGGTATCAAGCCAGTTTAGTATCCGCATCCATTATAGTTCAAACTATAATATTAATTTATCTTCCTATCGCGCAGCCATCAAATTTGGAAATTACTGCTTTCACGGGACTAGGTTGTTTGCTTGCTTCTTTGTCGGGGACAGTACTTATAAAAAGCTTGGGGCGTTATCCAGGTGTCGAAGAATCATCCTACACCTTTCCAAGCCTAGCTGTATGTTACGGAATTCTATTGCTCATCTTGTTGATGATGCGCCTGCCTTACAGCCGGCTTCTCATCGCTAGTACTTTTGCAATAAACCTTCTTTTACTTTCCGTTCTATACGCCGTTCTGCGGAAATCTGCCAAACTGTGTATCGGCGTAGTGCCTGAAGGCTATTTTCAGGACTTAACCGCCATACCCAATGTTAAATGGCGTGTCTTGCAAAGCCCTGAGGTCGATTGTCACGGAATCGATGCTATAAGTGTTGATCTGTCAGGCAATTTATCGAGCGAATGGGAGCGCCGTTTGGCCGCGTTTGCTCTTGAGGGCGTACCTGTCTATGATTTGAAGCATCTCAGGGAGTCAATTACTGGCAAAGTGCAAATTAAGCATTTGTCGGAGAACAGTCTGGGCACCCTGAGTCCGCTGTATGCGTGGATGACAGTGAAGCACGTAACCGACTGGGTGCTGGCTCTTGTAGCTATCGTACTGCTTTGCCCGCTCTTGGCCGTTTTGGCGCTCCTCATCAGGCTTACCTCTCCTGGGCCCGCAATCTTCCGTCAAACGCGGGTGGGATATCGCGGTAAGCCGTTTGAAGTTTTCAAGTTGCGGACCATGACAACTACGCCTCGCTCAGACTCCTTGCGGCCTGAATCATCTGACCGCTTGGAGGCTGCCGTTACGAAGGACAACGACGTGCGGATCACGCCAGTTGGACGATTCCTACGTCAAACCCGTCTTGATGAGTTACCCCAGTTACTCAACGTTCTGAAAGGCGAAATGTCGTGGATTGGACCGCGCCCCGAAGCGCTTGTCCTTTCTCAATGGTATGAGCGGGAGATTCCGTTCTATCCCTATCGACACATAGTGCGGCCGGGTATTACCGGTTGGGCGCAAGTCCACCAAGGTCACGTCGCAAACGTGGAGGATGTGACTGAAAAACTTCATTTTGATTTCTATTATATCAAGCATTACTCATTCTGGATCGATCTTATTGTTGTCGGGCGGACCATCAAGACGATGCTGACTGGCTTCGGTGCACGCTGATGGTGCGGAAGGCAAAGTGGCCAAATTTCCGAACACTTCTGTTCTGATGACGCGTTCAACCTTGCAAGCGGTTGCTCCTGTTCTCAACGTCGTGATGAGAGCAGGAACGCTCGGCACACGTTTCGTGCTCGTCTTCATTTTAGCAAAATTTTTGGACGCCGCTGAGCTCGGCACCTATGGCCTTTTCTCTGCGGCAATTGGATACTCGTTGCTCGGTTTCGGGCTGGACCTTTACGTCTACACGACGCGAGAAATCGTGCGCGTCGATCGGGCAACGCAAGGTCACATGCTCAAGAGTCAAGCAGCTCTAGTGGGTCTCATTTATATAGTGTTGTCACCCGCACTGTTGTGGCTTCTTCCGCAGGCTGGCCTTCCGAGAGCCCTTGTCTGGTGGTTTCTTCCGATCTTGGTTCTCGAGCACCTCAACCACGAAATTTTTCGCCTGCTGATCATCTTTTCAAAACAGATTACTGCAAGCGCACTTCTGTTTGTCCGCCAAGGCAGCTGGGCAATCGCGGTTGCTGCTGTCATGGCATTTAGCGAAGAGGCCCGTAATCTCAATTTCGTGATGGCGGCTTGGGCTACTGCAGGAATGCTTGCTTCTCTAGTCGGACTATGGGCCTTACGCAAAATGCGGCTCGGAGGGTGGCGCAAGTCAGTTGATTGGTCATGGATTAGGAAAGGTATCCGGGTTAGCGGAGTTTTCCTAATCGCAACGTTGTCCGTGCGGGCAATTCAAACCATTGATCGCTTCTGGCTACAAGATCTCGCAAGTATCCAAGTGGTCGGAGCTTATGTTTTGTTTTTTGGAGTTGCCAGTGCGTTAAGTGTGTTTCTCGACGCTGCGGTTTTTTCTTTTCGCTACCCTGAGCTAATCGTTCTTGGTAGCGAACAGAAGTTCGACGAGCTGCACCGTAAAGTTTGCCAAATGGCGGCTCAAGCAATTGGAGCCAGCGCACTTTTCGTAGTCTCGAGCGCTCTCATAATTCCTGTCCTCCTCGGTTGGATCGGACGTGAAATCTATGTTGCGCAAATTGACCTATATTATTGGGTTCTGGCAGCGGCCATCGCTTACTCGCTAGCCATGGTGCCCCATTATGCGCTCTACGCCATGCGGCGCGACAGGCCTATCATTGTCAGTCACGTGGTTGGATTGGTGGTTTTTATCATTGCGACGCTAGCCTTGACCCACGTTTCTCGTCCATATGCAGTGCCGATGGGTGTGTTGCTCGGTATGTTAGTGGTGCTCATCTGGAAGAGTCTTGCATACCTCAAAATTTTGTTCGGTGCCCGCTAGCACCGTTTCAACTCTCAATGAAAGCGGTTGGAATTCGATGGTCATTCGATACGGTCAACAAGATATCAATCAAGACGATGTCGATGCAGTCGTAAGCGTTTTGCGTTCCGTCAACCTGACCCAAGGGCCTGCGATCGAACGCTTTGAAGAAGGTGTCAGGCTAGCGGTCAATGCGCGACATGCCGTAGCGGTAAACAGTGCTACTTCAGCGCTGCACATCGCTTGCATGGCCCTTGATCTCGGTCCTGGTGACTGGCTTTGGACTACACCAAACACTTTCGTAGCGTCGGCTAATTGCGCCCTATACTGCGGTGCAAGCGTCGATTTCGTGGATATCGATCCGCAAACTTACAATCTTTCACCCGATGCGCTTGAAGCTAAGCTGCTCGAGGCGGAGAAGGCAGGCCGACTGCCGAAAATTGTAGTCCCGGTGCATCTGGCAGGCCAACCCTGCGACATGGCAGCTATTCATGCTTTGGGAGCCAAGTATGGCTTCCGGATAATTGAGGATGCCTCCCATGCCATCGGCGGATCCTACAGAAACGAGCCGATTGGAAATTGCCGTTACAGTGACATCACCGTCTTCAGCTTTCATCCGGTAAAAATCATCACGACAGCTGAAGGCGGCATGGCAGTGACCAATGATGACGATCTGGCCACACGCCTAAGCTTGTTGCGAAGCCATGGCATCACTCGGGAGCCGGACTTGATGACGGGACCGATGGATGGTCCCTGGTATTATCAGCAGGTGGCGTTGGGGTACAACTATCGCATGACTGATCTGCAAGCCGCGTTGGGTGTCAGCCAGCTCTCGCGGCTCGGCGAGTTTGTTGCACGGCGGCATGAAATCGCAGCTCGCTACAATGACTTGCTTGCGGACTTGCCAATTACCTTGCCTTGGCAGAGTCCAGAATCCTATTCAGCCTTTCACCTGTACGTCATACGTCTTCAACTGGATACGATTGGTACCGGCCATCGTCAGGTTTTCGAGTATCTACGCGATCGGGAGATTCTTGTTAATTTGCATTACATCCCCGTGCACACACAGCCTTACTATCGGCAATTCGGTTTCAAGAACGGAGATTATCCCGAGGCCGAACAATACTATCGCGAGGCAATTAGCATCCCTATGCATCCTCTGCTAAGTATTGAGGATCAGGATCGTGTTGTGGGGGCACTGCGCGAAGCCTTGGCTGCATGAGGATTGCGGTCATCCCTGCAAGGGGCGGAAGTAAACGAATTCCCCGCAAGAACATTCGTTTTTTTCACGGAAAGCCGATCATCGCCTGGTCGATTGACACAGCAATGGCGAGCGGCTGTTTCGACCGCGTGATAGTGAGTACCGATGACGCCGAGATCGCAGAGGTCGCTCGCGCGGAAGGCGCGGAGACGCCCTTCGTCCGGCCGCCGGAACTTTCTGATGACCAATGCGGAACCGTTCCGGTGATAGCCCACGCGGTGCAGTGGCTTGAGGCACGAGGAGGGGCGCCTCAAGAAGTCTGCTGCATTTATGCAACCGCGCCGTTTCTCAAGGAAGAAGATCTGCAACGCGGCTTCACCGCTCTCCAGGCGTCGGCCGCAGACTATGCCTTCTCGGTAACAAGCTACGCCTTTCCGATCCAGCGCGCATTGCGTCTAGAGCCTGATCAACGCGTAACGATGTTCCAGCCCGAATACGAGCAGACGCGGTCCCAGGATCTGGTGGAGGCATGGCATGACGCCGGACAATTTTATTGGGGAAGAGCTGGATCCTGGCAGCAGAACCTACCGCTTTTCGGGCCCAATAGTGCACCTGTGATTTTGCCACGTCATCGTGTGCAAGATATCGATACCTTGGAAGATTGGGAGCGCGCTGAGTTGATGTTTGAAGTCTTGAGCCGAAGCGAAACAGCAACTTCCGTATGACAGGCACGGCTTCTACTCCTCCATTGATAGCCTTTCGAACTGACGCCTCGCTCGAGATTGGCACCGGTCATGTCATGCGCTGTCTGACGCTGGCAGATCGGTTGCGCGAGTGCGGGGCGAGGACGCTTTTCATCTCCCGCAAACATTGCGGTCACCTGTTCGATCAGATTGTTGATCGCGGCCATGAAGTACGCGTTCTTCCGCCGCCGCCCAATTCGCGTACTACATTGGACGGCGATACAGCTCATGCTGCATGGCTGGGAGTTGAGTGGGGCGTCGATGCCGAGCAAACGCAGCAATCGCTCGCGGGCCAACGGCCAGCTTGGTTGGTGGTCGATCACTATGCGATCGATTGCCGTTGGGAACGCGCCTTGCGCTCGGCTTGCGAGCGATTGATGGTTATGGACGATCTGGCCGATCGGCCTCACGACTGCGAGCTACTGCTTGATCCCACACTTGGAAGAACACGCGGCGATTATGCGGAGCACCTTGGCTCTGAAGTGCAGACATTTTTAGGTCCGCAGTATGCGTTGCTACGGCCCGAATTCGCCGCCAGTCGGGCGGAGAGTCTTGCACGGCGCAACGCGCCTGAACTTCGTCATGTGCTCATCACTATGGGCGGCGTCGACAAAGACAATGCGACAGGCCGTGTGCTCGATGCAATCGACGCCGCCAATTTGCCCTCGCAAATGAAGCTCACCGTGGTAATGGGGCCGCAAGCGCCTTGGCTCGCTACGATACAGGATCGCGCGAGCAACATGCGTGTTGCAACAGACGTGCGCCTCGGTGTTACTGACATGGCGCAGCTTATGACCGAAAGCGACTTGGCGATCGGCGCTGCAGGCGGAACGTCCTGGGAACGATGCTGTTTGGGATTGCCGACGTTCCTATTATCATTGGCGGAGAATCAAAAGAAGATGGCGCAAACGCTTCAGGATGCTGGCGCTGTAATCGCCTTTAGTGATATAATTGAGCTCGTGGATTGCATTCAAACGCTGGTCACAGGGGATTTAAACGCCCCGTCTCTCACGCAATTAAGTCATGCGGCCGCTCGGGTCACTGATGGCCAAGGAAGTGCACGCATCTGTTCGGAGATCATGAGATGACTTCGATCGCAGTCCGCCGAGTCCGTAGCGAAGACCTGCCGGCGCTCCTAACTTGGCGAAATCATCCATTCGTTCGCAATTTCATGCTATCCCGGCACGAAATTCAAGCGGATGAACACCGCGCGTGGTTTGCTAAGAATTCCACAGATATATCGCAACGGCTGTTAATCATCGAGGAAGACCATATTCCCTTGGGTTTCGCACAATTCAGCGGCGTAACGGAGGGAGGTATATCGGACTGGGGATTTTACGCGCGACCAGACGCGCCAAAGGGTGTCGGAACAAAGCTGGGTGTCGTGGTGCTTGAGCATGCATTTAGGGAATTGCGACTGCACAAAGTCTGCGGGCAGGCTATCAGTAGTAATATAGCTTCAATTGCTCTTCATCGGAAACTTGGATTTTCGGAAGAGGGTGTTCTTCGCGAGCAGCGGAGGATAGAGGGCGCCTATCATTCACTCGTCTGCTTCGGCTTGCTCGAAAATGAGTGGCGAACACAAAGAGATGCAGTTGGAAAATGATATGACTGAAATTGCAATCGCAGGTCGGCGGATCGGCCCAAAACATCCACCATTCGTCATTGCCGAACTGTCCGCCAATCATAACGGAAGTAAGGAAACTGCGCTTGCAATTGTAGAGGCAGCAAGCAAGGCTGGTGCCGATGCGATAAAATTGCAGACATACAGACCCGACACGATCACTCTCGAGAGCGATGCTGAAGATTTCCGCATCCAAGGCGGTTTATGGGATGGCCGCACTCTCTACGAACTTTATAAAGAGGCTCACATGCCTTGGGAATGGCACGAGCCGCTGTTCGATCATGCCCGCAAGCTGGGCATTACTATTTTCAGCTCGCCTTTTGATACGACCGCGATCGACATGCTGGAGGATCTCGGCGCCCCTGCATACAAGATTGCTTCGTTCGAAGCAGTTGATCTGCCGTTGATCCGTTATGCTGCAGCTACTGGTAAGCCGATGATAATCTCCACGGGAATGGCCGATGCAGAAGAGATTGCCGAGGCGGTGGATGCCGCCCGTGGCGGGGGGTGTAGAGAGCTAGCCTTGCTTCACTGCGTGAGCGGTTACCCGGCCCCGGCCGAGGATTATAACCTGCGCACCATACCAGACATGATCGCCCGCCATGGCCTCGTGACAGGGCTGTCGGACCACACCCTCGACAACACTACCTCTATTGCCAGCGTGGCTCTGGGTGCATCCATTATTGAAAAGCATTTCACGCTCGACCGGATGGGAGGTGGGCCAGACGATAGCTTCTCCCTCGAGCCCGAAGAGCTGGTCGCACTATGTACGGGAGCCAAAACGGCTTGGGAGTCGCTAGGCGAAGTAAATTACGGGCGTAAATCTAGCGAGCAGGGCAATGTGCAGTTCCGCCGGTCGCTGTATTTCGTCAAGGATATGAAGGCCGGTGAAGTTATAACTCCCGATGCTGTGCGCAGTGTCAGGCCGGGGTTTGGTGTCGCTCCCAAGCACATCGATACCGTAGTGGGCGCCGTCTTGGCGAGCGACGTGGCGCGGAATACGGCGGTCCGTGCAGAAAATTTGGTTCGCTGAGAACGCAGAGATGCAAGATACAAGATTGGAAACCCATAGCTTTATTGCCGGAACACCCCTGCATATAATGATATCGCTGTCTCTCATCCGGCAACTCGACATCAAGTCAGTTTCCAAGTTGAAAATAGTGGACTATTTCAACGGTGCTGAGAATGTCTACAAACGTATGTCAGAACTAAACTGGGAATATGATGGGCTTGAAGTTTCGTTTTTCCCATCTCATCGCCAGGCATACATCGACAGCTTAAAAGACAAGACTGATCATCTTTACTTGGACAGTGATGCGAGCTTTCAGCGCTATTTGGACTTAATGGCAATTACGGCAGTGCGTCCTGATATCAACATCATTGTTTTTGAAGATGGGGTGGGTACTTATAGAACTGATCTTTATGCAGGTCTAAAGAAGGTTATTTTTGATGCAGTAGGTGTTGGGACATACCTTGGTGGCCATCGTAAAACTAGCACTGTCTTCGTGTTTGACGAACAGCGCTATCGAAACGTTTTCCCACAAGTCAAAGCGGAAGTTGTGCAAATTGCAGAGCGATTAGAAGACACGATTTCTAGACTTTCCGTAGAGTTGGATTACATCTTCGGTCACCAAATAGAACACTCATCCCATCATCACATCTGCAATTTATACCTTTCGAATTGGAAGATAGATGAGGCAGCAATCGAAATGCTGGCCGAACTAAATGGCGACACCTTTGTAAAACTTCATCCCCATATTAAAAGAAGCAATCTTCATTCAAATATAGTTCAGATAGACAATAGAGTTCCTGCGGAAATTGTCATTTTAAATTTATCCAAGAATTACCAGGAGGTTCATGTTTACCACCATGGGTCGAGCGTTGAGCAATACATAACCTCACAAAATGTGGACTTTATAAATGTCCAGCGCCTCTTGGTGGCGTAGGGTCAATAGATATGATTAAAGTTCTGTCAGTGGCTGACTACTTTTTGCCCGGCTTCAAGGCTGGTGGGCCAATACGGACGCTTCTCAACATGTCGCGGATTTTGCACGGAGCTGTAGTTTTCGGATTTCTTACGCGCGATCATGATCTCGGGAATAGTAGGCCATACGAAGGGATTCGTGCTGGTCGGTGGGAGGAGTATCCCCATGGCCAAGTATTTTATGCGCCTGACCGTGCATTTGGCAGATTGGCTCTAGAGAGAGCGCTGTCGACTGGTGATTTTGATGTCATCTACTTAAACAGTTTCTTTAGCTTGAAGGGGTCAATTGCGATCGTTTGGCGGAACTGGAGGCGTTCCTTCGGTTTACCACTACTACTTGCTCCAAGAGGCGAATTTTCCCCAGGAGCGCTTGCATTGAAGGGCGGGAGAAAGCGTTTTTTCATTTGGTTATCGCGTAAGCTTGGTATGTACCGGCTAGTTTATTGGCATGCCTCAACTCAAGACGAGAAGAACGACATTTCGAGCCAATTTCCGGATGCTGCTTCTCGAATATTCGTTGCAGAAGATCCAGTCGACATACGCGAAAAGCCTCCGCTATCAAGCGCAGTCAAGACGGATGGGTTGGCGCGCCTTGCTTTCATATCCCGCATTTCTCCGAAAAAGAACTTGATCGGACTGCTCGGAATACTTCAAAATGTACAGTCAGCTGTTGAACTTGAAATTTACGGTCCAATTGAAGATAAAGAGTATTGGAAGAAATGTTTGGCGAGCATTGCCAAGCTTCCGGTGCATGTTTTGGTTCGGCACAAAGGTGAGTTGCAGCCAGAAGAGGTCCGTACAGCTTTCGCGCAAGCCGATCTTTTCGCTTTCCCCACGCACGGCGAAAACTTCGGGCATGTAATTTTTGAGGCTCTACAAGCCGGGACACCAGTTTTAACCAGCGATCAGACGCCGTGGCAGCCAGATGGTACGAATGCCGTTGCCCGCCTCCCTTTGGGCGCGCTCGAAGAATGGCGGGCTTACATCGAAACGGTTGCGCAATTGAGCGACTCCGAGCAAAAGGCGCGCCGAGCAGATGCTTTGCGATATGCCGAGCGCTACGCCGCCTCTGAAAAAACGCGGTTGGACAACCTGCGAATGTTCCAGGAAATCGCAAAGCAAAACAAAATGAAAGTGATTAAATAATGTTTCGCGACAAAACCCTCCTGATTACTGGGGGCACTGGCTCCTTTGGGAACGCCGTACTGCGGCGCTTTCTTGATTCCGATCTTCGCGAAATCCGCATCTTCAGTCGTGACGAGAAGAAGCAGGACGATATGCGGAAAAAATACAACAACCCAAAACTCAAGTTCCATATCGGCGACGTTCGCGATTACCAATCAGTCTTAAATGCGGTCCGCGGGAGCGACTTTATTTTTCACGCCGCCGCACTCAAACAGGTTCCGTCGTGTGAATTCTATCCATTAGAAGCGGTCAAGACCAACGTATTGGGTACTGAAAACACCTTGGAAGCCGCCATCAATTCTGGCGTGGAGCGCGTCGTCTGTCTCAGTACCGATAAGGCGGTCTATCCCATCAATGCCATGGGCATTAGCAAGGCAATGATGGAAAAGGTAATTGTTGCGAAATCGCGCGTCACTGACAGTACGATGATCTGCGCTACGCGCTACGGCAATGTGATGGCCTCCCGTGGCTCGGTGATACCACTCTTCACCAATCAAATTCGCGCCGAGCAGCCGATCACGATTACAGATCCTGAAATGACTCGTTTCATGATGACGCTCGATGATGCAGTCGACTTGGTCCTTTATGCATTTGAACACGCCAAGCCGGGCGAAATTTTCGTGCAAAAGGCGCCAGCGGCAACGATCTCGACGCTTGCTCGAGCGCTCACCGATCTCCTCGGGGCGCCCGATCACACGATCAATACGATCGGAACTCGTCATGGCGAGAAGCAATTCGAAGCCTTGCTAAGCCGTGAGGAAATGGCTGCCGCCGAAGACTTAGGTGATTATTATCGCATTCCTCCGGATTTGCGGGATCTCAATTACGATAAATTCTTCGAAAAAGGCGAGATTAAAATTTCAGAAGCAGAAGACTATAACTCACAGAACACTACTCGTCTCGATGTCGCCGGCATGCAGGCGTTGCTGCAAAAATTGAGCTTCATTCGAGCTGCGATGCGGGGCGAATACGTAGAGCCGGAGGAATAGGCCAGTCGGCAAAATCGTGATTGTCATCGCAGACCGAAATTAAGAAGGAGACGACGCGGCCGAACCGGCAGAAGCGTTCTGTTAAAT
>CEVK01107733.1_pt1 | contig 14207 bp, 11 predicted proteins | sample 531501 | NCBI WGS metagenome assembly CEVK01 (sample SAMEA2623794, study PRJEB7988) | marine metagenome | biome: marine biome (ENVO:00000447); feature: mesopelagic zone (ENVO:00000213); material: "saline water (ENVO:00002010), including plankton (ENVO:xxxxxxxx)" | depth 740 m | reverse complement strand
GTCCTGGGCGATCGTTTCGGAGGGAGTTGTGATGCCGCAATGACACACGCCGTGGAGGGCTTCTTTCATGTCGCAGGCCGTCGCTTGCTTCGGAATAGACCTTACGCAGGCGGATATGTGCTGGATCGCCATGGAAATCCTCGCCGAATGATGCACGCATTCCAGTTGGAAATTTGCCGCACACTGTACCTAGATTCCAAATTTGAGAATTTGACGTCGCGGTCAGATTCTCTTGTTCGCCTCCTTTCCCAAATGGTAAAGGAGGTAGCCGTACAGACCTGCCTGTTAGGGGCGCCGATACGTGATGCTGCGGAATAAAAAACTACCTCGTGCAAACGCACGAGGTAGCCAAGGTTCAGGGAGGTGGCGCGAAAGTTGCGCCAAAGCCGGGCCCGTCATGAGGGGGAAACGTACCCGACACGTTTAAAATAGGTGTCTTGGGGGCGGCTTCAATAGGTAGTGATTATGGGATATTCGGAATACCTCAAGAAGGGCTCGATCCGGCTTTCCAAGTCAGTTCTGTACTAGGAGTGGTTTGAAAAAAGCGGACCAGTCGACGGTAGCTCTGCCCGTTTCCGACTGTCTGCGTTTAACTTCTTTAACCTGTTCCTCGATCAGCTCCACACGTTCATCCCAACCATCATGGCTGCGACTGCGAAAGATGCCGCCTGAATGGCGGGGACCATATTGCTGCATCATGCGCGTGGCTGCGTCAGGGTCATAACCCGCATTTGCCAACAGCCAAGGCATAAGCCGATCTGCGTCTCGCTCTGAATTGCGTCCAAACCCACCGGATCGCCCGTTCTCTACGAGAAAATCTATATGTCCCAAAATGTTGTGAGCCATCTCATGCGCAAGAACGGCAGCTAGCTCGTCGTCGCTATATGCCAAGCCAGGAAATCGGTCGCCCACCAATATGCGCGTGCCGTCTGCCAAAGCACCACTATCACCAGATAGCAATTCGACTTGCGATTTGCAGACGTCGACGGCTTTTACTTCGACCGAGTGGACTGCCGCGCCCTCCGAAGACCAGTCGATCATTACGCTGCCATCTTGAGCTGAATGGGCAATCTCCCGGCGAATATCGAGGCCGCGTCGCCAAGTCGCATCAGGATCCTGGTTGAAAGACTGAATGGATTGACCATCGACGGCAACGAGTGTGTCGTTCTGTTTCAGACCGACTTCCGCTGCTGGAGAGCCAGGCGCCACAGCCTGAACCCCGATATCACCGATCAGTCCGAATTCCTCTCTGACGGAAGCTGCATTTTTGTAGGAACTTGCGTCATGAATAAGGAACCCCAGTGTAGGTTCGATCCGATCACAATAGGAAGCGTTTGAAGAAGCTAGTCGATACCCGATGCGGTAGAGCCTAGCTTCCTTATTTTGGAACTCTTGCAATGGAGATGTCAGCGCAGCATCGAATGCCCGCGCGCCCCCACTAGAAGTGGTGCAACCCGAAGCGAGAAAAAGCAGCGTCGCTAGCAACCCCAACCGGTGGCCAATCTGCATCTCACGTGAGTTAGGAGATGCGTACCATCTATTGATAAATCCAAGAATGGCCACCGGGTGGTTCGCTTTACTTAATTCGGCAGATTTGCCTGCGAAGTCGGTTGCGGGGCGCTGCCCTGCTGCATTTGACGCGCAAAGATGACGCGCATCAGTTCGAGAGAATAGATGTGCGCATGGATTAGCATGAGAAGACCGTTCTTGTTCCAGGCCTCCAGCATATCAGCACTCACTTCGCGAAGTTTCTCTTGGTCAACCATTTGGAAGCCGCGATAAACGAACGGGTTTTCAGTGTCCTGGCGCTGAATGGCAACTTCGCCATCCATAAGCAGGCCGGCTTCCTTGATTTCGGCGAGGAATGCCTGAGTACGCTGAGCGGCCTGTTCAAAATGCTCGCAGAATTCGAGGACCCGTTTCGTGGCATCAGTCGTGTTGCCTTCGTCATCGAAAAGACGTTCGCCATCGGCAAACTCGCCAAGCGCTTCGCTCGTCGGGTCGAACATCAAGGAGAGGTCGGTGGCATCCTTCTGCAGTTTCGCAAGCATAAAGGGATAGCGACGGATGTAGGCCGGAAGATACACTTGCTCGGTAACTTTGCCGCTTTCGTCAACGAAGGTGTTCACTCCTTCATTGAGGCCCATAAGCGCTAGCGGAAGCGGGTTTTCGCCACTGGAGAATACGATAGGAAAATCGCGCTGAGCCTGAACGAATTCGTCCACCGTAAGCGGAATCGCGTGAGCCTTGGAAAGCCACGGTGCGCTATCGATCATACGCGAGCGATAATTTTTATGATCCCGGCTGTTCAGCGGCATCAGATCGTTAAAGAAGAGGGGCAATTGGGGCTGCTGCGGCGCGCTGGCCATGAATTATCTCCGAGAAGTCTTTTTGAATGAACTGAGGTGGCGAACCGTGCCGATTGTGGCACCACGTGCCGGACGGTGCGCCCTTACGGACTTGCGGCTTGTTTCGCAAGCGGCACCAGTTTTCCGGGATTCATGATCCCCTTTGGATCAAGAGCGGTCTTAATGTTTCGCATTACCGACAATCTGGCGGGATCGGCTAACCTCCCAAGTTCATCACGTTTTATTTGTCCGATGCCGTGTTCTGCGCTGATCGAGCCACCCCATTCGGTAACCTTATCATGCACGAACTTGCTGATTACCTTCGCATCTGCGGCTTCCCAACTGTGCCGATCTGAACCTGATGGGGCTAGAACGTGGAAGTGGACGTTTCCGTCCCCCAAATGACCAAAAGCAACAGCTTTAGTCCCGGGAAAACGTTGCTCTATCTCAGGCGAGACCTTTTCTACGAAATCTGCCATCAGGGACACGGGGACCGAGATGTCATGCTGCATCGCCGGCCCGATTGCTCGTTCTGCCGGGGCGATGGAATCCCTGAGTAACCAGAATGTCTCTGCTTGCGTTTCGTTTACAGCTATCACAGCATCGTCGATAAGCGACGCATCTAGCGCCGAGTTCATCAAACTCTCGGTTTTGCGCGCCAGCATGTCTACATCTTCGTCATTCGCTGTAAGTTCAATCAAGGCGTACCAGGAATATTGCGAACCAAGGGGGCTTCGCGAAGCGGGAAGGTGAGCCAGTACCGCTTGTAGACTGTGATCCGGAAGAACCTCGAAGCCCTCGAGTTGCTGAGCAGCGGTCGCGTCGCAATGGAGAAAAAGTTCGCGCGCGTTCTGTAGCGAGGAGAGCCCGGCCCACACTACCCTTCGATCTGCGATCTCTGGCAATAATTGCAAGGTGGCAGCAGTCACAATTCCCAAGGTGCCTTCCGAGCCGATCAGCAGCTGCTTGAGGTCGAAACCCCGATTATCCTTCTTAAGCGGAGTAAGAGCATCGAGAACCGAACCGTCAGCCATCACCGCCTCAAGACCTAAGACTTGTGCGCGCATGGTGCCATGCCTCAAAACCTGGGTGCCTCCAGCGTTGGTTGAGATCAAACCACCAATGGTAGCTGATCCCTTTCCGCCAAGCGTGAGTGGGAAGCGGAGCCTTTCCTTGCCTACTTTCTCGTGCAGATTCTGGAGGATTACTCCAGCGTCACATGTGATCTGGCGTGCCTCCACATCGAATTCGCGAAATGCATCCATACGGCGAAGCGAGAGCAGCACTGCATTGCCGCTCGAATCTGGCGTGGCCCCTCCGGACATGCCGCTGTTGCCGCCTTGCGGGACGATAGGGACACCATAGTCAGCACAAAGCTTTACGAGTTCGGCGACTTCCTGCGTGCTTGCCGGAGATGCCATGCCGATTGCCTTGCCGGTGAACCTACCGCGCCAATCGGTCAGCCAAGGTTGGAGCAGGTCATGGTCGGTTGTGAAGCCCCTGTCACCAAGCAGAGCAGCAGCGGCTTCGGAAAAAGAATTGTCCCGTTGAGTCATGGAGTACGGCATGCCACAAAGCGTCGGGGAAGGGGACCCTAATGCTGAGCGTTGCCATTCAATTAAGGTCATATTCAAAGATAAGAGGCCAGATGGTGGGCAGACGGAGGCATGCCATTGTCTTCGGTTGCGCCAAAGGAACAGTTACGCCTTAACCAATGCCGAGCCTGCCACTCTTTCTTGCGCCATTGGCGTTGCTATTTCCAGTTGGATGGCAGGTACCGGATGGATCAAATTCTCCTGTGCTTCCACAACAGGAAGCGCATCAGATTCGGGAAAAGCGTCTTTCCCCTTTGCCCTTGTCGGAAGATGCCCCAGCGTGGTCGCCGGTCTTTGATGGGGTCGGTCCAGAGAAGAATCAGCAGGTGCGCATCGAACGTCGGGTCATTCTGAGAATCTCGCCGGCTCGTAGCACAGTTGGGCAAAATCTCGCCGCGAACTCGACGCAGGCGAACGCGGGGCGTCGTATTGTCGAGCGGCCATTCGCAAAATGCGTGGATAGCGCGGCCATTGGCGGTGTGGCCGATCACGGCGATCGTCTTGTGATGTTCACCCGGGATCGAAGAACGCTCTTTGCCAAACTTGAGAAGGGCTGTAGCCCGCGCGACTTCTATCGCGGCTTTTATATGGAGCGCAGTGCCGATGGAAAGATTTGCGTGAACCGCGATCGCCTGCTTAGCAGGGCGGGGGCCAAATGCCAGGTAACTCGCTTTACACAATTGGCCGTCGAAGCCGCTGACTGAGGCGGTTTTCCTTGACTTAAGCTGACAAATTGTCGAAGGGCGCCTTCGCTAGAGGCCGCCTTGCCGCGGCCTTTTCTGGTATTATCTGATATTCTTCCTGAAGAGGGGCAATTGTTAGCCGCATGAGTTTTGCCGATCTCGGCCTTTCCGCTGACCTGCTTAAAGCCGTCGAACAAGCCGGTTATACAGAGCCGACTCCGATCCAGGCGCAGGCCATTCCGCCAGTACTGATGATGAAAGACATCATCGGGATCGCGCAGACCGGTACCGGAAAGACTGCCAGCTTCGTCCTGCCGATGATCGACATTCTTGCGAGCGGACGACGTCGTGCGCTTATGCCACGCAGCCTCATATTGGCGCCGACGCGAGAGCTTGCCGCTCAGGTTGCGGAGAATTTCGAAAAGTACGGCAAGAACCACGATCTAAAACTCGCACTGCTTATCGGCGGCGTTCAGATGGGTGATCAGGTCAAGGCGCTGAACGATGGTGTCGATGTCCTGATCGCGACGCCGGGTCGGCTCATGGATCTGTTCGAACGCGGAAAGATACTTCTCAACGGGTGCGAGTTGCTCGTGATCGACGAGGCGGATCGCATGCTGGATATGGGGTTCATTCCCGATATTGAGTTCATCTGCGATAAACTGCCAGAAACCCGGCAAACCATGCTGTTTTCGGCAACCATGCCGCCGCCGATCGAAAAGCTTGCCAAGAAGTTTCTCGATAATCCGAAGCGGATCGAAGTGAGCCGAGCCGCGACGACCAATAAGGACATTACCGCGTTCAAGATCCCGGTAAAGCCGCGCCAGAAGCGTGAGACGCTGCGCTGGCTGCTCCGCAACGATCTCGTGGAAACCGCGATTATCTTCGCGAACCGTAAGACGACTGTGCGCGAGCTCAACAAAAGCCTGCAACGTCATGGTTTTGCTAGCAGTGAAATTCATGGTGACATGGATCAGGGCAGCCGCGTGCAGGAGCTCGATCGTTTCAAAGCCGGAGAGGTCAATATTCTCGTCGCGTCGGACGTCGCCGCGCGGGGACTGGACGTGAAGGGCGTAAGCCACGTCTTCAACTTCGATACGCCGTGGCATCCGGATGACTATGTTCATCGTATCGGACGTACCGGGCGGGCAGGGGCGAAAGGTCGGGCCTTTACGTTCGTTACCGACGAAGATGCCGAGGCGATACAGAACGTTGAAAAGCTGACAGAAACCCCGATTGCTGTATTCGGCAAGAAGGACGTGCGCGTGGAACTGGTCGAAGCGCCGAAGGACGAACCCGCACCGACAAAGCGCGAGCGTTCGGACAGGACGTCGTCAAAACCGCGACAGAATGCTGATGGTGATCAGGAAAAGAAAGCCAAGCGGTCCTACCGCGATAGCGATCGTGATGACGGTCCCACGGCGCCGGGCGAGTGGAATGGCCCGAGACCCGGCTTTCTGGACGTTTCCGCCCTCTGATCACGCGACGGCCGCTGTCTAGTTTTCAGCGGGCTTTACGAAGCTGTCGAGGACACGCTTCGTACCAGACTTTTCGAATTCTATTTCGAGCTTGTTGCCTTCCTGATCGGTGACGAAACCGTATCCGAACTTGTCGTGAAATACGCGCGCGCCAATGCTGATATCGGTTCGTGGTTTCGCGGCAAAACTAGCTGCGCTTTTTCCCGGCTCTGCTAGCCGTTGGGGGGTCGTTTCGTAGCCGCTGGCGAGCGCGCGTTGCCAGCCAGGCCCTCGCGCTGTGCTGCGATCGGGCCGTTGCGAAGATACGTGTGCAAAAGGATCCTCAGTCTCGGTCCAATTCGCCCGCCACAACGAAGCTCCCCCGCTCATTGTCGTCTCGCTCTCCACATGCTCATCCGGTAATTCCCCGATGAAGCGGCTCGGTATGGAACTGGTCCACTGGCCATAAATTCTCCGGTTTGCCGCGTGGAAAATGGTACAGTGGCGCTTTGCTCGGGTAATCGCCACGTATGCCAGACGCCGCTCCTCCTCGAGGCTAGCCAGACCACCTTCATCAATCGATCGCTGGCTTGGAAAGACACCCTCTTCCCAACCTGGAAGAAAGACATTGTCGAACTCCAGCCCCTTTGCCGCGTGCATCGTCATGATGGTCACCTTCTCGCCATCATCGGCGCGTTCGTTGTCCATCACCAAGCTGACATGCTCGAGAAAATCTGTCAGCGTTTCGTACTCTTCCATCGCGCGCGCAAGTTCGGAAAGGTTCTCGAGCCTCCCAGCGCTTTCTGCACTGCGATCCTTTTGCAGCATTTCCTCATAGCCACTTTCAACGAGGACGGTGCGGAGTAATTCGGACGGGGTAACCTTTTCCGCCAGTTCGCGCCAATGAACGAACTGACCAAGAAGGCCGACGAGCATATTTCGTGCGCGTGTAGGGAGCTCTTCGCTATCGGCGAGATCGAGTGATGCAGCCGCGAGCGGTTGCTGCGTGCGGCGCGCATGGCGGCGCATCGCTTCCAAGGTCTTGGCGCCAAGGCCTCGCTTTGGCTGATTGTATATCCGCTCGAAGGCAAGATCGTCGGCAGGCTGCGCAATAGTGCGCAAATAGGCAAGGGCATCGCGAATTTCCGCGCGTTCGTAAAAGCGAAATCCGCCGACAATCCTGTAATTCAGGCCGATTTGAATGAACCGATCTTCGAACTCGCGGGTCTGATACTGGGCACGAACCAGAATGGCGACTTGATCCAGAGGTGCGCCTTCGCTTTCCAAACGTTCGATCGCTTCGCCGACCCGCCGTGCTTCTTCTGGACCATCCCAAATTCCGACAATGCGGACCTTATCTCCCGCGGGGAGCTCTGTCCAAAGGGTCTTGCCCAAGCGTTCGCTATTGGCGTCGATTAGACCGGAAGCCGCAGCGAGGATCTGCGGGGTGGAGCGGTAATTCTGTTCGAGTTTGATGACAGCCGCGCCCGGAAAATCCTTTTCGAACTTCAGGATATTGGCGACCTCGGCCCCGCGCCACGAATAGATTGACTGATCGTCATCACCAACAACGCAAATGTTCTTATGGGCCTGTGCCAGCAGTCGCAGCCAGAGATACTGCACTTGGTTGGTATCTTGATACTCGTCCACCAAGATGTATTTGAACCGTTGTTGATATTGCGCGAGCACATCATGATGCTGGCGAAAAATGTTCAACATGTGCAACAGCAAGTCGCCGAAATCGCAGGCGTTCAGTGCCTTCAGCCGATCCTGATAAAGCTTATAGAATTGGGCACCGCGACCATTTGCATAGGCTTCATTCTCTACTGCATCTAAATCGCCCGGGTTCAGCCCGCGGTTCTTCCACCGATCGAGAAGGCCTGCGAGCTGACGAGCAGGCCACCTTTTTTCGTCCAGATCGTGTTCCTGGATAAGCTGTTTCAAAAGACGCAGCTGATCGTCGGTATCGATGATCGTGTAATTGCTTTGCAATCCGACGATCTCGGCATGCCTGCGCAGCATCCGGGCGCCGATGGAGTGGAACGTACCGAGCCAAGGCATTCCTTCGACCGCATCGCCGATGTGCCGACCCACGCGCTCACGCATTTCGCGAGCAGCCTTATTGGTGAAGGTGACACAAAGAATCTCGCTCGGCCAAGCTTTCCGCGTGGCGATAAGGTGGGCCAATCGCGCGGTCAGCGCTGCGGTTTTGCCAGTCCCCGCACCGGCGAGCATTAGCACAGGTCCCTCAGTAGTGAGAACGGCTTCCCGCTGGGGCGCGTTTAGAGAAGCGGCATAAGCTGGAATGCCAGCATTTCCGGGGTTTTCAGTTGAAGTCGGTAGATCTGACATTATGCTAGAACAACTAGGGAACGGAACTTACCTTCACAACCCCTGCAAGGCGTCTTCGGAACAATCGGCATTGTCGCAGCGTATTATGCCCAAGGTCAACGTAAGGAGACTACACAATGAAAAGCATGATTCTCGCCGGCGCCGCAGCGCTGACATTCACTGCAGCCCCCGCGTTTGCTCAGGATATGGCTGTCACCGCCGATGGTGAAGCTTATGTGCTGACTGATGCGCAGACGACACTGTATGAAGGCTGGCCGATGGAACGTCGTGGTGCATACGATGCGTGGCCAAGCGACGTGCAAGAATATTACTGGACACTGGAGCCGCGCCAGACCGAGGCATGGTGGGTGCTTACCGATCCGCAGCGCGTTCGCATTTTTGAAATGACGCCGGAACAGCGCACTATGGCATGGCAGCAGATCAATGCTCAGATGTCTGGTGCGACCAGCTCGAATACTGCAACCACGGCAACCGCTGCTTCATCTTCGGCCAGTTCAATGTCGCCGCGTTTTGTGAGTAGCGAGGTGGTACAGTCAACTCCTGCTGACGCCGGACCGCCCACTGGAGACCTGCCGATTTGTTCTGCTGATGAACAGGACAATTGCATCAACGCTTGGGAAGCTGGCAAGCGTGGCGCAGGGGTAAATCGTCCGCTCGAATATTGGCCGGGACGCCCCGCCAGCGAGATCAATGAGCCGCTTCCGGCAACTCGCCCAAATAACTGATATGTTATCATCTCCGGCATGATCCGGAGAGGACTGAGACAAGGGCGGTTCCTTAAGGAGGATCCGCCCTTTTTGCTGCGCGGTTCGGCTAGGATTTTAGCCTCAGTAACGTAAGCTTGGCCTTTCCGACGACGCGTTCGCTTTCGATATCGAGCGCCTTTACTTTGACGTCTTCGTCCTTGCGGGTTTCCAGCGCAATCCAAGTCGCGCTGCCTATCCATCCTAGCCGAGCCAAGCGATCAAGTGCCACCTGACCAGCACCAGTATCGTAAGGCGGATCTAGAACGATCATGTCATGTGGAACCTTAGCTGGGCCCAGACCCATTACTGAGCCTTGTTGAACCTGGCTGCGGGTTCGCGCTTCCAGGCTCTCTATGTTGGCCCGGATGGCTTTCACCGCGTCACTTTCTTGTTCAACGAATAGGCACGATGCTGCACCCCGTGACAACGCTTCCAGGCCGAGAGCACCAGAACCGGCAAACAGATCGACTACAGAGATGTCCGCAAAGCTGCCCAAGCGGCTTGTAAGCATGCTGAACAAGGTTTCCCGGGTCCGGTCGGAGGTAGGTCGAGTGAGTTCTCCCTTGGGCGCAACGAGTTTCCGGCCGCGCCAATCACCCGCAATGATCCTCATGCGCGACCACCGCGCGACAATTCGCGTTTGAAGCTTTCGACATCTCCACGCTTGATCTCAACTGCCTGACCGCGAGGAAGATCGCCGAGATGGAACGGTCCGTAGCCGATCCGGAGTAGGCGATTTACTTCCAGCCCCAAGTGCTCAAGAACCTTTCTTACCTCCCGGTTCTTGCCTTCGCGCAAAGTAAGTTCGATCCACCGGTTGCGTCCCGATCCGCGTTCCAGATTAGCTTCGATCTGGCCATAGCGAATCCCGTCGACTTCTATGCCTTCAATCAACTCATCGAGTTGTGCCTGGGTGATGTCACCGAACGCCCGGGCGCGGTAGCTGCGTGGAACCCCTGTCGAAGGCAGCTCCATTGCGCGCTTCATCTCGCCGTCGTTGGTTAGCAGCAACAACCCTTCCGTATTGAAGTCGAGCCGGCCAACCGGCATTACGCGGCCTGCATCCTTTGGCAGCGCATTGCGCAGCGCCGCGTAAATTGTTGGCCGACCTTTCGGGTCATGCTCGGCAGTTATGAGGCCCGACGGTTTGTGAAAGGCGAAGAGCCGCGTATCTTCGGCCTGACCGACCGGTTTGCCGTCAACAGTTACGCCGCGAAGGCTTTCCAGTTTGATCGCTGGAGTATCCAGTACCTTACCGTTAAGCGAGATACGCCCGTCGGCGATCATGCGCTCGATCTCTCGTCTGCTTGCCACGCCTGCACGAGCGAGCAGCTTGGCGATGCGGTCGCCGGCTTCGGGAAGTCTGTTTTCGGCCATGCAGCGCGGTTAAGCTTTCAATTGGCAGCGCGCAAGGCTTCCTCGACGCACTCGTGATAGCGACGTATCCCAGTTTCCAGCGTTCCCAAAGTGAGTTCCGGTACCGCACCACTGGATAATCCTTGCTGTCCCAGTTCGGCTGCGCGGAAATCTTCGCCAGCGAAAACACCGCCATCGAGCAAGGCCCAGCTGCGTTCCCAATGATCGCGAGCCTTGTCGTTGGCTGGTTGCTCCGGGATGAGCATGAAATCCTCCACAAGCGTTCGATCATGCGCTTGCGGCATCAGGACCATCAGATTGATGTAATCCGGACTGGGAACTACTAATGCGCCCGGGAGCAGCTGATAGGCAAAGGTAATCACCTTGCGCATTTGCGTCATATCGGTGAGGTCGATGTTATCCAAGTCTTCCAGCCGCCCGACAGCACTGCGCGAATGGGGGCCGATCGTGTCACCGCTGGTTACACCATCCTTGAAGAAGGGTCCGATGGTCTTCGCATGCAGACGCGTAACATGATAGCTTTCTAGAAAAGCATCCATGATCAGCTTCCAATTGGCTGACACGATATGCGTTTTTCGCCGGAACAAGACATGTTCTGCGATGCCCAGAGCATCGAAATCCTCACCAAGTTTCTCGGCAAGAGAGAAGTCGGCACTGTCTTCTCTCGGGCAGTACCAAATCATTCCACCAGTTTCATTTGAGGGCAGTTCAACCAATCCCATAGTGCTTTTGTCGAGATCAGGAAAAGTATCTGGCCGCGGAATGGCGAGCAGCCGCCCATCCACGGAGTAAGTCCACGCATGGTAAGGGCAGACGAGTTTTTTGGCGCAAGATACCTCGTCGCCTTCGATCAGACGCGTTCCGCGATGGCGGCAGACATTGAGGAAAACATGAACCATCCCTTCGCCATCGCGAGTGATTAAGAGAGATCTTCCGGTTCCATTGTGCGGCACGAAACTTCCGGCCGCGGGAAGGAGTGCACTGGGGCACAGAATTTGGGGTAAACGGTCATAGATCCCACGCTTTTCACGCCGCCAATAGGCTGGATCCGTGTATACACTGGCGGGGACGCTTGTCTGGCGCGGTTCTTCCCGCGAGTGCTGCTGCCCAATCTCTTCTGCCAGTTTGAGCATGCCATCAGTTGGCCTACGCCCCTCTAATAGCTGATGCGGAACTCCCATTGCGCCTGTTCCTTTCTCTCTCCAAGCGCTAGTGTCGCAAAAAATAGCAGAAAACGGAAGGACGCCCTCGCATGGCCGAAGCGGCAGAGAAGAAAAAGAAATCCGCGCTCAAAGTTCTCGGCCTCGCGCTAACCAACCGAAAAACGGGCTTCATGCTCCTGTTCGGCTTTGCCAGCGGTCTGCCTTTCGCTTTGTTTCTGGGTACTCTGTTCGCTTGGCTTACGGAGGCAGATGTCGACCTCGAGACGATGGGCATCTTCAGCCTGATCGGTCTTGCCTATGCCTTCCAGTTCCTCTGGTCCCCGCTGATCGACAAGGTGAACATCCCGGTCCTGCGGAAACTGGGGCGGCGCAAGCAATGGATCGTGCCTATGCAATTGCTGCTGGGCGCGATCCTCATCACCATGAGTGTCCTCGAACCCAGAACCCAGCTCGGATGGTTCAGCCTGCTCGCAGGGATCGGCGCGTTTGCGAGCGCTACTCAGGACATAGCGATCAATGCATGGCGCATCGACGTTGCCGACGAGCGCGCCACCATCGATATCCTCTCGACAGTCTATCAGATGGGCTACCGGCTCGCCTCGCTGGTCGGCGGCGCGCTGGGCCTCATCATCGCCGCGCGGATCGGATGGCCTGAAACCTACGCCATGATGGGGGCGATCCTTTTGTTCGTCGGCGTCATCGGCCTGTGGGCTCCGAACGCGGACGAGGAAGCTTCGGACGTCGCCGATGAAAGCGAGCTCCAAGTGCGCGCGTTGCGCAAGGCGGGCGAACTTGCGCCGGCGATCCGCAACCGGGCACTTGCTTTGGTGGGCCTCTTGTGGGGCGGGGCGATCGGCGTCGTGCTGACCTTCATGATCATGTCGATGACCTATGCGCCGGAAGACCGGCCGAACCCGACCGAATTCACCGTGAATGTCGGTCCGTGGATCATCGTGGCAACGATCATTCTGCCTGCGCTGATCGCAGGCTGGCTCGCTTCGCAAAAGAAGCAGGGCAAGCATCTGCTCGCTGTCGATGAAGCACCCGCAACCGGCGGTGCGTTTGCGCTCGATCACCTCTATCGCGCACTGGTTCTGCCCCTCGTCGAATTTGTGGGGCGCATGGGTTGGTCGCTGGTACTTATCCTCGCGGTGGTGCTGACCTATCGTATCTGCGATGCGATCTGGGGCACCTTTGCCTATCCTTTCTATCTGGGCGAACTGCAGTACACGAATGACGATGTAGCCTTCGCGTCCAAGTTCTTCGGTGTTGGCGCAATCATCGCCGGGCTGGCCTTGGGCGGCCTGATGCTCACGACGATCGGGCGCATGGCGACGCTGCTTATCGGCGGCATTCTCGCGGCGCTGACCAATCTGCTCTATGCGGACATGGCTCTGGGCGGCGCGAACATGCAGGCGTTCAGTAACGCGATCGGCTTTACCTATCTGATCGAGCAGGTGCCGGGTATCGGCGATGCGGCACTGGCAAGACTGACGATCACTATCGCCTTCGAAAACCTTGCCATCGGGATTGCCGGGGCGGCTTATATCGCCTGGCTGTCGTCGATCGTGTCCAAGAAGTTCAGTGCGGTGCAGTATGCGCTGCTGTCGTCACTCACGCTGCTCGTGGGTACGCTTGGGCGCGGTGCGCTGGGCGAGATGATCGAGAACCAGGGGTATTACGACGTCTTCATTCTCACCACCTGGATCGGCCTTGGCGCTGCAGTGCTCGTCTGCTTCGAATGGTACCGCGAAAGCCGCGGAAAGCGGCGCGCCGGGATCGTGGCACCGGAAGCCGGGGAGAGCGAGGTGGAAACCTCCGCCGCCTGACGATCAGGCGGGCAGTTCCGCATTGAGGCGCAGGACCTCTCCGGCGAGATAGAGCGATCCGGCAATCAGCACCGGCAGCCCATCCTGCGGAAGGGCGGCCAGTGCGGCGGGCACGTCCTCTGCCGACAAGCTTCCCTCTGCAAAGGCGTCGACCGGGTGCCAGTCGTGGCCGGGTACCGGGACGACCGTCATGCTGGAAATGGCGTCCCGCAAGGGCGCCGTGATCGCAGCGGGATCCTTTGCATCGAGCATGCCGATGACCAGATGAAGGCGCTGGCCAGCAAAATGGCGGCCCAATATCTCCCCCGCGGACGGATTGTGCCCACCGTCGAGCCAGATCTCGCGATCGCCGGTCAGCGGCCCGGGCGCAAGGCGTTGCAGCCTGGCTGGCCAGACAGCGCCGCGTATCCCTGCGGCGAGGGCGCCTGCCGAGACCGCCACGTAATCCTGGTGCCGCAGCATCGCGGCCGCCAGCGCAGCATTCTCGGGCTGGTGTGGGCCGGGCAGGGTAGGGAGCGGAAGCGCCAGTTCGCCATGCCGGTCCGCATAATGCAGTTCGAGATCGCTCGCCGCCGCCGACCAGTCCCGGCCGCGCATGGCCAGCGGTGCGCCGTGACGTGCGGCAGCGGCTTCGATCTCGCTCGCAGCGATCTCGGG
>CEVK01014719.1_pt1 | contig 14289 bp, 14 predicted proteins | sample 531501 | NCBI WGS metagenome assembly CEVK01 (sample SAMEA2623794, study PRJEB7988) | marine metagenome | biome: marine biome (ENVO:00000447); feature: mesopelagic zone (ENVO:00000213); material: "saline water (ENVO:00002010), including plankton (ENVO:xxxxxxxx)" | depth 740 m | reverse complement strand
GTCGTCCTCGACGGGCGGGTGCCGCATGCAATGCTGCTGGAATTCTTCACCGCCCGCGGCGCCGGAACGCTGATAAGCGCGGCTTAGGGGTGGCGGCAATCGCGCACCTCTTGTAGGGGCTGTCGCCTACGGTACTGCCACTCAAGACAACGGGATCGACCGAAGTGCTGATTACCCTCTACCAGATCATCGAGATGATCACGAACATCTTCGTGATGCTGATCATCATCCAGTTCATCATCGGCCTGTTGTTCGCCTTCAACGTGGTGGGCCGCAACGAATTCCTGATGGGCTTCTACGACGCGATCAATCGCCTGCTGGAACCGGTGCTGCGGCCTATCCGCAACCGGATGCCCAATACCGGCTCGATCGATTTCTCTCCGCTGGTGGTGATCATATTGCTGCAGATCATCCTGATCGTCCTGCGCAATATCATCATGTCCGTATGACCGCGGAACGGATCGACGGCAAAGCCTTCGCCGCCGCTCTGCGCGAACGGGTGGGCGAACAGGCCGCGAAATTCTCTGCCGCTGCCGGGCGCAAGGCGGGCCTCGCCGTGGTGCTGGTGGGTGAAGATCCCGCCAGCCAGGTCTATGTTGGCAGCAAGCACAAGGCCACCGTGGCCGCGGGCATGGAAAGCTTCGAACACCGCCTGCCGGCCGACACCAGCGAAGCCGATTTGTTGGCGCTGGTCGAACAGTTGAACGGTGACGAGAGCGTCGATGGCATCCTTGTCCAGCTGCCGCTGCCCGATCACCTCAACGATCAGGCCGTGATCGCCGCGATCAGCCCGGACAAGGATGTTGACGGGTTTCACGTAACCAATGCCGGTCGCCTCGCCGTGGGGCAGAGCGGCTTCGTGCCCTGCACCCCGCTCGGCTGCATGATGCTGCTGACGGACCGGCTGGGCGATTTGTCCGGCCTCGAAGCCGTAGTGATCGGCCGCTCGAACATCGTCGGCAAGCCGATGGCGCAGTTGCTCCTGGATGCCAACGCCACCGTTACCATCGCGCACAGCCGCACCAAAGATCTGCCCGCCGTCGTAAAGCGCGCCGATATCGTTGTCGCCGCCGTGGGCCGCGCCGAAATGGTGAAGGCGGAATGGCTGAAGGACGGCGCAACCGTGATCGACGTCGGCATCAACCGCCTGCCTCCCGCCGAGGGCGAGGAGAAGGGCCGTCTGGTCGGCGATGTCGACTATGCCGGCGCCGAAGGTGTCGCCGGAGCGATCACCCCCGTGCCCGGCGGCGTCGGTCCGATGACCATCGCCGTGCTGCTGCGCAACACACTCGTCGCCGCTTATCGCAACGCCGGGCTGGACGTGCCGGAAAGCCTGTGAGCTGGCGGCTAGCATTCGCGGCCATCGCAGCCTTGTCTCTTTCCGCCTGCGCGGGCGGGCCACAGGAACGCTATGGTCGCTACATCCAGCCGGTTGCCAATCCGGGTAAGGTTGTGGCGACCGAACTCGCCTTCGCCCGCGCTGCTCAGGAAGATGGCCAGTGGACCGCCTTTGCCGATTATGCGGCAGACGATGCGACGCTGTTCGTGCCCGCACCGGTGAACGCGAAGGAATGGCTGAAAAATCGGGCCGATCCTGCGCGCGCTGTCACATGGCAGCCGCATCAGATCTGGTCGAGCTGCGATGGCACCCTCGCGATTTCGCAAGGCGCCGCGCAATGGCCGGATGGCAGAGACGGTGAATATCTTACCGTCTGGCGGCGGCAGCGCGATGGCTCTTACCTGTGGCAAGCCAACATCGCGCAGGAGCTTGACCGCCCACTCGAAGCGCCTGATTTTGTCTCGACCGAAGTCGCAAACTGTGCCGAACCCGTGCCTCCGGATCAGCGCACCGTCAGCAGCGAACGCCCCGCGATCATGGGCCAGTCGGACGATGGCTCGCTGCAATATGCGATCCACACGATACAGGGCGGAAGCACCGTCACCCTATTGCTGTGGGACGGCGAATTCGAAGTTACCGGACCAAAGGTGTTCAAAGACTGATGCTTGCCCAGCTTTTCGTCTCCGCCTTCATCACCCTGTTCGTCGTGATCGATCCGCCGGGTTGCGCCCCGATCTATGCGGGCCTCACCAAGGGCGCATCTACTGCGGAGCGCCGCAACATGGCGATCCGCGCAGTGGTGATCGCGGCTGTCATCCTGCTGATCTTTGCGCTGTTCGGCGAACAATTGCTCGGCGCGCTGCATATCGATCTCGACAGCTTCCGCATCGCCGGCGGGCTCATGCTGTTCTGGATCGCCTTCGAGATGGTCTTCGAAAAACGCACCCAGCGGCGCGAGGAGCGGGCCGAGAAGGTCGCAGCTGCGCCGGAGGTCGAAGATGTCTCGATCTTCCCCATGGCTATTCCGATGCTGGCCGGCCCAGGCGCGATCGCGGCGATCATGCTACTGATGAACGAAGCGAGCGATCTGGCGCAGACCTTCACCGTGCTGGGCGCCCTGGCCGGTGTGCTTGTCATCACCATGCTAGCGCTCATGGCGGCCGGGCCGATTATGCGGTTGTTCGGCGACAAGGTGGAAGCAGCGATTACCCGCGTGCTCGGAGTTCTGCTCGCTGCGCTGGCAGCCCAATATGTGATCGACGGTCTGCGCGGTTCATTCAACCTCTGACGCTTACTGCAGGGTGATGATCTCGTCCCCGTCGTCGCGCAGGGCAAAGAACTGCATCAGCTGGATCATCAGCTCGCAGCGTTCCGACAAGCTGTTGGCTTCGAGCAGGGCCTGCTTCGCGGCGCTGTCGAAGGGGGCAATCTGGGCAACGCCGTTGATCAACGTTTCATCGTCGAGGCGTTCGACCGAATCCCAGTCGACCGAATAACCCTGCATCGCGGCAAAGCGCTTGGCTTCGAATTCGAAACCGGCGCGCTCGACGCTCGCCAGAACCTCGTTCTGCGGATCGTCGATCAGCTCGGCTTCAACCTGGCGAAAGGCGGTGGTGACTTCGAGTTCGCGCAGGACGCGGAAGCGCGTTTCCCCCTCGAGCACGATATTATAGCGGCCATCTTCCATGGCTTCGACATCGCCGATACGGCCCAGGCAGCCTATTTCGTAAAGCGGTGACCCTTCGCCACTGCGCTGGGGCTGGACCATGCCGATCAGGCGATCCTTGGCCAGCGCACTGCCGACCAGATCACGATACCGCTGCTCGAAAATGTGCAGCGGCAGTTGGAGGCCCGGGAACAGGATCGCACCGGGCAGGGGGAAAATCGAAAGGCGCTTGGTCTCGCTCATCCGAACAGCAGCTTCGAGAGACGGCGGCGGGTCGCTACCACCCAGGGGTCTTCGAGCCCTATGGCATTGAAGATGTCGAGCAGCTTGGTGCGCGCCGCACCTTCGTTCCATTCGCGATCGGCTTCTATCATTGTGAGCAGTTCGTCAGCAGCCGCATCGCGTTGACCAACGGCAAAGGCCGCTTCGGCATAGGCAAGACGCGCGTCCATATCCGCGGGATCGGCCGCTGCTTTGTCGCGCAGCGCTGCAAGTTCGCCATCGTCGACCTTGTTGCCGGCAAGCTCGAGAGCGGCCTTTGCATTGTCGATCAGGCTGTCGTTGGCGAGCGCAGGGTTTGTCTCGACGGCAGCGAGAACGGATTTCGCTTCCTCGACCTGCCCGGCCTGCGTCAGAGACCGGATAAGTCCGGCATGCGCAGCGGCGTTGTCGGGAGCCATCTCGGTAACCTGCGCAAAAATGCCGGCGGCCCTTTCGGGATCACCTTCGGCGAGCACTTGCTCACCCATGGCCACGAATTGATCGACCTGCTCGGCGGCCTGTGCTTGCAGGTCACCGCCTTCGTCGCCGCCCTGGACCGGTAGCTGGGACAGGATCTGGTCGAGTGTTTGCTTCAGTTGCGATTCGCTGCGGGCATTGGTCAGGTCCGCAACCGGTTGCCCTTGGAACATGGCATAGACCGTGGGGATCGATTGAACCTGAAACTGGGCGGCGATGAACTTGTCCTGGTCGACATCGACCTTCACCAGCGCCACGCCCTTATCGGCATATTCGGCAGCCACCTTTTCCAGCATAGGGGTGAGCGCCTTGCAGGGTCCGCACCATTCGGCGAAGAAATCGAGGATGACGAGTTTTGACATCGACGGCTCGACGACGTCCTTCTTGAACTTCTCGACTGCCTTCTGCTCGTCGATGCTCAAACCCATGCTCGCCACGTAAAACCGCCTTTCACTATATAAACTGTCACCCGCCCATGTGGGCTTTCGCGAGCGAATGTGAAGGGCCGGAGCCGCTCCTGCAAGCGGGGTGAAAAAAAGCGCATTTTTTTGCTTGCGGGACTCAAGAGCCGTTGCTAGTTGCGCGCCTCCCCACCGGGCCACATGGTTCGGTAGAGCGCCAGTGAGCGGGCGTAGCTCAGGGGTAGAGCACAACCTTGCCAAGGTTGGGGTCGGGCGTTCGAATCGCCTCGCCCGCTCCATTTTCCTTACGATCTGAACACTAGGCTGCCTTGCGCGGCCTTTTGTCGTTCGTCGTACAGATACGCAATTCGTCGCGAGAATGGTTGCGTTTGCCGATTTTGGGAGTGATGGGCGCGTTATGTTGTATCACACCGTAACGCTTCGTCGCGCTTTGGGCGCATCCCTTTCAGTCATCGCACTTGCGCATGCTGCGCCTTCGGTTGCCCAGCAGGTACCTGCTGAGGATGACGCCGCCGCCCCCGTTGCCGAAGACGATTTGCACAATCGCCGGATCGGCCCCGACGGGACGATTATCGTCAGCGCAGAAGGTCTGCGTCAGTTCGATCTCCTTGCCGGTACGGATGTGATTTCGGGTGAGGAACTCGATACGAACATGGACGGCCAGATCGGCGAGGTTCTGACCCACATCCCGGGTGTCACCGCTACCGGCTTTTCTCCGGGCGCTTCGCGTCCGATCCTGCGTGGTTTTTCCGGTGAGCGCGTCAAGGTGCTCGTCGACGGGATCGGTGCGATCGACGTCTCTAACACCTCGGCTGACCATGCGGTATCGATCGATCCCCTGACGGCCGAAAGCATTGAAGTGCTCCGCGGCCCCGCCGTCCTTCTGTACGGTAGTCAGGCAATCGGCGGCGCGGTGAATATCATCGATAAACGTATCCCGCGCCGGGTGCCCGCAGAAGATGTCCACGTTGATGCGATGGTCCGGGCCGATACCGTATCGGATCTGCGAGAGGGAGGGGCGTCGATCGACCTTCCCGTCGGAGGAGGATTTGTGGTCCACGCCGACGGACTTTATCGCAAAACCGACGACCTCGAAGTTCCCGGTTACGTACTTTCCGACAGCCTCCGGTCGGATCTGCTGGCCGATGCTGCCGAAGAGGAAGCCGAAGGCGAACTGGAAGAAGCGGATGAGCTGCGCGAGGCGGCCAACGCCCGCGGGCGGCTGTTCAACAGCGGTACCGAAACCTGGGCTGCCAATGGCGGCGTAGCCTTCTTCCGTGGAGGATCGAACCTTGGCGTTTCCGTCGGCGTGTATGACACTTTCTACGGCGTGCCGATCGTGCCGGGAGCCCATCACCATCATGAAGAAGGTGAAGAGGGGGCAGAGGGCCCCGAAGAAGATCATCACGAAGAGGGTGCGGAAACCGTCAATATCGGGCTGCGCCAGTATCGCGCCGACTTGCGCGGCGACATCCTTCTGGGTGACGGGTTCTTCCAGCGGCTGAAGGTCCGTGCAGGTTATTCGGATTATACTCACACCGAATTCGAAGGCGAAGAGGTCGGAACGGTCTTCGATGTTCAGGGTATCGAGGCGCGTGCCGAAGTCCTGCAGAACCCCGATGGCATCTTGCGCGGCTCGACCGGCGTGCAGCTTTACCTGCGCGATTTCGCCGCGGAAGGTGCAGAGGCTTATGTGGCCCCCAACCGTACGGAGCAGCTGTCGGTCTTCACGCTTCAGGAATATGGCAACGGGCCGCTCCAGCTGGAGGGTGCGCTGCGTTACGAGACAACCGATGTCGATTCGGTTCCGCTCGGCATCGAGCGCAATTACGACGGTGTCTCGGGTGCTATCGGTCTTGCCTATGAATTGGCTCCGGCCTTCCGCACCGGGATCAACGTATCGCGAGTTTCGCGTGCGCCGAGCGCAGAAGAACTGTTCTCCAACGGACCGCACGTCGCGACGCAGCAGTTCGAAGTCGGCGATACCGATCTCTCAATGGAAAAGGCCTGGGGGCTCGAACTGTTCGCACGCGGAGCCCTGGGACCGGTCGATCTTTCGCTCGCGGCCTATCGCTCGTGGTTCGATGACTACATCTATCTGAGCGAAACGGGCGAAGAGGAAGACGAGCTTCCAGTGTTCCAGTACCTGCAGCAGGGCGCCACTTATACCGGCATTGAAGGGCAGGTTGCCTGGAACTTCGTCGATACGCCCGGCTTTGATATGACGGCCGAACTGCGCGGTGAATATCTCGATGCCGAATTGGACGATGGGTTCAATGTTCCCCGTATCCCGCCGCTCAGCCTGGCTGGTGCTTTGGAAGCTGATACGGGCAATGTCACTCTACGCGGTGAAGTTGAATGGTTCGACGACCAGAACGATGTCGCGCCTTTCGAGTCCGCGACCGAGGGTTTCACTTTCGTCAACGCTTCGGCGATCTGGCGTCCTCTGCCCAGCGACCCGGCGCTGTCGGTTATTCTGAAGGCCGAAAACATCTTCGACAAGGAAGGCCGGCGTCACACCAGCTTCACGAAGGATTTCGTGCCGCTGCCGGGACGCAACTTCAGCGTTGCTGTTCGTATGAGCATTTAAACGAGTGAGGGGGAGCCGAAAGCTCCCCCTTTTTTCGTCAGGCTTCCAGCTCGAACGTGAGGTGAGCGCGCTCGCGCAAACGCTCGACCAAGGCCTCGCCAAGGAAGGAGCCGGGTGTTCCTACCCCACCCTCTGTATCGCTTTCTAGAAGCCCGATTGCTGTCTCGGCGAGCATCCTGCTGGTGGATCCGTAGCCGGGATCGAACTTGCCCTTCACGCCATAGCGGATGGATTTACCATCGGGCCACTCGCCCATGAACAGCACGTCGTAAAAACCGTTCTCGCGTTCTTCCCTGGTCGGCCCGTCGCCGGGCTTGGGAGGTTTCGATCCGAACGGGTTTTTCACCATCTCGACCAAGGCATTCGCCGCCGCCTTGCCAGCATCGCCGGGGCTGGTCAGCACCATCTCGTCATAGCGGAAGTCGCTGCCGTAGGGGTGCCCGCGAAGGAAATTCGTGCGGTGGACGTTTTTCGTATTAATCGCCGCCATGACGAACGGGGCAGCCCATTTCCCGAGCTCTTCCTCATAATGCGGGACCATGCCTGACGGCTGTTCGGGGCCTTCGAAACCGGGGGTGAGGGCGAAGGGGTCACGCAGGACCGTAACGACGCCAGGATTCCTTACTGCTGCCTTCATCGTCGCGCCGAGGCTTGCTGCGGTGCCTCCGGAGAACGTGCCTTTCATGGCACGAACCCGGCCCTTGACCCGCGGTGCAGGCGAACCGTGGCGCTCCTTCGCCTCTTTCTGCAACATCAGCACACCGAGATCGAACGGGATCGAATCGAACCCCGATGAGAAGCAGATCCGGGCTCCGCTCTCTTTTGCCGCATCGTGATGCTCGGCGATCTTCTCGGCCATCCACGCCGGTTCGCCACATAGATCGGCGTAGTCGGTCCCGGTCTTTACGCAGGCTTCGACCAGTGCATCGCCATAAAGTTGGTAGGGGCCCACCGTGCTGATCACCACTTTGGTGCGGCGGCACATGGCTCCGAGGGCCGAGGGGTCTTCTGCGTCGGCCACGATCATCGGCGTTGTTGGCGGCGCCCCGATTTCCTCACGAACGGCTGAAAGCTTGTCTTCGCTTCGCCCGGCCACGGCCCATTTGGGCCCTCCTTCATCGGTGCCGTATTCGCGTACGAAATGCTCCGCCACGAGGCGCCCGGTATAACCCGTAGCTCCGTAGACGATGATGTCGAATTCGCGTGTGTCCATTGCTCCATCTCCCATTATTTGTGGAAGATGTGGGCGTGCTATGGGCGCAAGTCAAAGACGTTGCGGCATGCCCGTTCTGTCAAAGGCGCGGGAGCGTCACTCCGCGCTGTCCCATGTATTTGCCTGCCCGGTCGGCATAGGTGACCTCGGGACGTTCGTTGCCCTGCAGGAACAGGAACTGGCAGGCGCCCTCATTGGCATAAATCTTCGCGGGCAGGGGAGTGGTGTTGCTGAACTCCAGCGTGACATGGCCTTCCCAGCCCGGCTCGAGCGGGGTAACGTTCACGATGATGCCGCAGCGGGCATAGGTGCTTTTGCCAAGGCAGATTACCAGCACATCTTCGGGAATCCTAAAATACTCGACGGTCCGGGCCAGCGCGAAGCTGTTCGGCGGGATCACGCAGACATCCGTCTGCCGATCGACAAAGCTGGTGGAAGCGAAGTCCTTCGGATCGACAACCGCATTGTCGACATTGGTGAAGATCTTGAACTCGTCGGCAACACGGGCATCGTAGCCGAAGGAAGAGAGGCCATAGCTGATCATTCCGCCGCGCCGCTGGCTTTCAACGAAAGGTTCGATCATGTCGCGCGTAGTGGCCGCTTCGCGGATCCATTTATCAGAGAGAATCGCCATTCCGAAGTGATTGACCCTCGCACTGCGCAACCGCAAGCGGATAAGGCGAATAATCCCCCTCGATTTGGAGAGCATCTGTACGCACCGGGCCGTTGCGCGTTCTGCCTTCGCGGAAGTCTGGCTTCAGGCCAATTCAGAATGCTTAAGAGGAAGAAGCGTATTGCCAACGACGACTCTCGTAAATTCAAATTATCGCATCTCAGCTAGCGACTGGGTGCTTTTTTCAAGTACGGCGAAACGGTCGCAGTCTGGCCTCTTCTCTCGATAAAATGCTGCAAGTTTAGCGAGATCCGCGCGGTAATCGCCTGTTGGCATCAGCGGCTCTCCCATGCCGCCCGTCATGGCCTCGTTGTTTACCCAACCCGGTACGATCGGCACGCCCGCCGCCATAGCGATATGGTAGAAACCGCTCCGCCATTCGCCCTTCGAAGTCCGCGAGCCCTCCGGTGCAATTACGAGTGCAAGTTCGTCTGCTTCCTCGAACGCCTTCACTACTTGAGCAACGTAATTTGCCCGCTTGGACCGATCCACCGGTATTCCGCCCATATCCAGCATGAAGTTTGTTGCCGGCCATTTGAAAAGGCTCTTTTTCCCCATGAAGCTGGGGCGGATACCCAGTTCGTCGGCCACACCGAGAAAAAATACGAAGTCCCAGTTTGAGGTATGGGGGGCACCGAGGATGATGAATTTACGGGCTGCCGGACGCGATGCCTCGATCCGCCAGCCTTTCAATCGATAAAGCAACAGGAGCAGGCGTCGCACGAGGCGGCTGATGAGGGAGGGATTTCGTCGCATTGAGAATACCGAAGGGCCGCTTAGCAGGGCTACCTCGGATTGCGAGTTATATAGGTGAAGTTACACCCGATCACGGTCGCGTAGCAGGGGATCGCCAGCAGGCCGGACCGGGGTCTCGTCACCGCGACCATCCAGCCCTTCGTAATCGACCTTGACGTGTCGATCATGAGCCACACCATCTTGCTCTGATACTTCGCTGGTCATCTCGCCGAAAAGCGCTTCGTAATGATTGATTGCCCGGCGAAGCTCTTCCGTGGTGGCATCGCTCGCTCGGTCGGCAATTTCATGGCCAGCGAGATAGTGCTTCGCAACATCGGCGTGCTCGACGGTCAAATCTGCATGGCGCTTCTCGAAATCGGCCATGGGATAGCCGCGGGTCGACATAATGTCGGTAAGAAGGCGGTCGGCGCGGCTGACAGCTTCCATGGGACTGTCAACGAAGAGAGCCTTGGTATCCTTCCATTCGCCGGCAAAACGATCGCGCTCCGATGGCGAAAGCGGACGAATTTCCAGCTTTTTTACGCGCTCCTCGCGCTCGATAAGGTCAGCCTCGGCGCTTCTGCGGCCACCCTTTGCTTCAAGCGTGCGATCATATTCTTCGCCGTAGCGATCCCGCAATTCCTTCGTGCGATTGCGTTGAATGAAAAGCCAACCGAGCAACGCTCCTACCAAGAGAACGATTACGACAATGGCGATTGTGACTTCTTGGCCTTCCATGGAACTCTCCTCAGCCCTGTCCAACCCCATGTTATAAAGCTGGAATGAGCGGAACGCCGGGAAGGTTCCTCTCCTACATTCGGAATACGCCGAATTGGGGCCTTTCTGGAATTGGCGCCTCGAGAGTAGCAGCAAAGGCCAAAGCCAGCACATCACGGGTCTGGACCGGGTCGATTACACCATCGTCCCATAAGCGAGCAGTCGCGTAATAAGGATTGCCTTCGTGCTCATATTTTTCGCGGATTGGGGCTTTGAACTCCTCGGCTTCGTCATCGGTCCACTTGTCCGCATCACGGTGGACGGTAGCGAGGACCGATGCGGCTTGCTCGCCGCCCATTACCGAAATGCGGGCATTCGGCCAGGTAAAGAGAAACCGGGGGGAATAGGCGCGGCCACACATGCCGTAATTACCCGCACCGAAGCTTCCCCCGATGACAACAGTGACTTTAGGCACGGTGGCTGTAGCAACGGCTGTCACCAGTTTAGCGCCATGTTTGGCGATGCCTTCTGCCTCGTATTTGCCGCCAACCATGAAGCCGGAGATGTTCTGGAGGAACAGCAGGGGGATGCGTCGCTGGCAGGCGAGCTCGACGAAATGCGCGCCTTTCTGTGCGCTTTCCGAGAACAGCACGCCGTTGTTGGCGAGGATTGCCACCGGCATGCCCCAGATATGCGCAAAGCCGCAGACTAACGTGCTGCCGTAATGCTGTTTGAACTCGTGAAATTCACTGCCATCGACGAGCCGAGCGATGACTTCGTGGACATCATAGGGGGCGCGCACGTCTTCCGGAACGATGGCGTAAAGGTCTTCAGCGTCGAACTTCGGGGCGCGCGGTTCTTTTAGCTCGATGCTTTTCGCTTCGGCGTAATTATCACCGAGATGGCTGACGATGTCGCGGACGATGGTAAGCGCGTGTTCGTCATCCTCTGCAAGGTGATCGACTACGCCCGATTTCTTCGCATGAAGATCTCCGCCGCCGAGATCCTCAGCGCTGATTTCCTCACCTGTAGCGGCCTTGACCAAGGGCGGTCCGGCGAGGAATATCGTGCCCTGATTGCGCACGATTACCGTCTCGTCGGACATGGCGGGCACATAGGCCCCGCCCGCGGTGCAACTGCCCATGACGCAAGCGATCTGCGGGATACCCAGCGCGCTCATGTTCGCCTGATTGAAAAAGATACGCCCGAAGTGGTCGCGGTCTGGGAAGACTTCGGCCTGGTGGGGCAGGTTCGCTCCGCCGCTATCCACCAGATAGATGCACGGAAGCCGGTTCTCCTGCGCGATTTCCTGCGCGCGGAGGTGCTTCTTCACCGTCATCGGATAATAGGTGCCGCCCTTCACGGTGGCATCGTTGCAGACGATCATCACCTGCCGACCGGAAACGCGACCAATGCCGGCAATCAGGCCTGCTCCGTTGATCTCGTCCTTGCCATACATGCCATTGGCGGCGAGCTGGCCGATCTCGAGGAATGGACTGCCCGGATCGAGCGACCGTTCGACTCGTTCGCGCGGTAGCAGCTTGCCCCGTCCGACATGCCGCTCGCGACTGCCTTCCGATCCACCGAGAGCGGCAGCGGCAACTGTCGAACGCAGGTCCGCCGCAAGCGAACTGTTATGCTGGAAACGCGCCTTGGCATCTGGCGCCTCGCGATCGAGAGTGGAGGTGAGAACGGATGCGGTCATGTATCGGGCCTAGCGTTTCTTCACGAATTCGGCACGCAGGACTAAACCCTTGATGCCGGGATATTTGCAGTCGATTTCCTGATCGTCACCCGTCAGGCGGATCGACTTGATCAGCGTTCCCTGTTTCAGGGTCTGGCCGGCGCCCTTCACCTCGAGATCCTTGATGAGAGTTACCCGGTCTCCATCCGCCAGCAAATTGCCAACTGCATCACGGACTTCGACCTGGTTTTCCGAAGCTTGCTTTGCGGCGAGCTCCGAAGCCGGCATCCACTCGCCGCTCTCTTCGTCGTAGACGTAGTCTTCGTCGGCGCTCATCCTGCAGCACCAATCAGTTCGCGCCCGATCAGCATGCGGCGGATTTCGTTGGTCCCCGCGCCGATGTCGAGCAGCTTGGCATCGCGCATGTAGCGTTCGACCGGCCAGTCTAGCGTATAGCCCGCGCCGCCTAGAGCCTGCACGCTTTCCGCGGCGACGCGAAAGGCATTTTCCGAAGCCAGAAGAATCGCGCCTGCGGCATCGAAGCGGGTGGTTTTCTCTGCATCGCAGCTCTTGGCCACCGCATAGGTATAGGCGCGGGCGGATTGCAGCGCGACATACATGTCGGCAACCTTGGCCTGCATAAGCTGGAAGCTGCCGATCGGCTTGCCGAACTGCGTACGCTCGCGAAGGTAGGGAATGACCGTGTCCAGACAGGCCTGCATCACGCCGAGCTGAAGCCCCGAGAGCACGACGCGTTCGTAATCGAGCCCGCTCATCAAAACGCCAACGCCGCCATTCTCGGGCCCCATCACATTCTCTTCGGGCACGAAGCAATCGTCGAACACCAGCTCTGCCGTAGGCGAACCGCGCATGCCGACCTTCTCGATTTTCTGACCGATCGAAAAGCCGTCGAAATCCTTTTCGATCAGAAAGGTGGTGATGCCGCGGCTGGCGGCCTGCGGATCAGTCTTCGCGTAAACCACCAGAGTATCCGCATAGGGAGCGTTGGTGATCCAGAACTTGGTGCCGTTGAGGACGTAGCCGCCGTCGACCTTATCGGCCTTGGCCTTCATCGAAACGACGTCCGACCCGGCACTGGCCTCGCTCATCGCAAGGCTTCCGACATGTTCGCCGCTGATCAGCTTGGGCAGGTACTTCGCCTTCTGCGCCTCGTTACCCCAACGCGCGATCTGATTGACGCAGAGGTTGGAGTGCGCGCCGTAGCTAAGGCCAACGGAAGCACTCGCACGGCTCACTTCTTCCACCGCGATGACATGCTCGAGATAGCCGAGACCGAGCCCACCATCTGCTTCCGCGACGGTGATACCATGCAGACCCAGTTCGCCCATCGCAGGCCACAGATCGCGCGGGAACCAGTCCTCGCGATCTACTTTTTCGGCCAATGGCGCTATCTGTTCGTCGGCGAAGCGCGACACGCTGTCGCGGATCATCTCGGCACTTTCGCCGAGCTGGAAATCGAAGTCTGGGGTCGCGCGCATTTTCTCTCCTTCATGCCTCGCGAAAATTCGTATGCGGTGAGGCCCGTAGCCGAGCAAGGCGTGGGGAGCAAACTCCTTCACCAGACCCCAACTCCTGACCGATTTAAACTTTTTGTCCCATGTCAAAAAATCGCCTAGGGGATTGTGGACAGTGATTTATCAGCAAGAAACCATCCTCTGGCCCGAAGGGCATGTACCGGACCCCGCTTTCTGCAGCGAGGATGACCGGCTGTCCGTGCTCGCATCGTTCGGCACCGAAGCGCTTTCCAACGATCCCGAACTAAAACAGATCGCCGATTTTGCCGCCAAGCTGTGCGATGTCCCTTACGCATCCGTCACCGTGGTAGAACAAACGCGGCAGGTTTTTCTGGCCGAGACAGGGTTGAACCGGGATGGCACTCCGCGTTCCGAAAGCTTTTGCGCCCACGCGATGCTGCGACCTCATCCGCTGATCGTGGAAGACGCCACCAAGGACCCCGATTTCTGCGATAACGCCTTGGTAATCGGCGAAATGGGGCTGCGTTTCTATGCGGGCTTCCCGTTGATTTCCTCCGAAGGTGCTCCGCTGGGGGCGCTTTGCGTGATCGACACAAAGCCGCGCCCAGGTGGGCTCACCGATTTCCAGCAACAAGGAATGATGGTTCTCGCCCGGTCGACAATGCGCCGCATGTCGCAAATGCGGCTGGGCCAATCGGCGATCGAGGCGGTCGAGCGGCGCGAAGCAGATCTGCGCGATATGATCGATAGCGTGCCAGGTATCGCGTGGACGAGCGACGGGAATGGCAACTTTACCTATGTCAATGCGCGCTGGAAAGAGGTCACGGGCCTTGATGTGCCGGTCAAGATCGGAGACTGCCGCACAGCGCTTCATCCCGAAGACAGGGAGCGCGCGGTCGGGCGCCTGCGCACTGCAATGAGCGAACAGACGCTGTTTGAGGATGAATGGCGTATAAAGCTGGCAGACGGCGAATATCGCTGGGTCCAGGCGCGCGCTGTACCCGTGGCTCGTGAAG
>CEVK01020509.1_pt1 | contig 14666 bp, 10 predicted proteins | sample 531501 | NCBI WGS metagenome assembly CEVK01 (sample SAMEA2623794, study PRJEB7988) | marine metagenome | biome: marine biome (ENVO:00000447); feature: mesopelagic zone (ENVO:00000213); material: "saline water (ENVO:00002010), including plankton (ENVO:xxxxxxxx)" | depth 740 m | reverse complement strand
TTCCCCAGCCGGAGGATTTATTGGGGCAAAATTAACAAACGGGAAGATATTTGGCAGATGGTGAAACTATATTAGTCCATCGTTTCAGTTGTATTAAACAATGGTTCCTCAAGATTCATTCCTGGCATTCCTTTGATTTTTGCTAACATTTCTTCAGCTCTTGATGCTTCACCTGAAAGAGATGCTGCTTTAGCAAGACCAAGCAATGAAGGTGTCCGTTCAGGAATCCATGTAAGTGACTCTTCGTACGCTAATATTGCTTCGGATGGGCGATTTGCTGCTATTAATATTTCCGCATAAAGTTCTGATGAAGGTTTCATAGGAACAGGTGGGCCAGAAGGAGTTTGCATTTCTTGTATCTCTATTTTTGCTGCCTCTTTTGCTAATGCAACAGCAGCTTCAATATCATTTGTAACAAGTTTAGCGATAGCGCTTACTTGCTTCTTCATAATTGATACTCTTTTGGCGTCATATGCTTTTCCTGAATCTAAAGCATTTTTTTCAATTCCGCTTAAGCGCTCTACAACAGCATCCACGATTTCGCTATCATCACGATAAGCGGCACTCATACCTACTGCAGTGATCCAATTAACATTAGTTCCTTCGATGGTATCTAGTTCCATAAGATTGTGGTCTTCCCATTCTCCAGTCTCAATCATGTGACGAGCCTTCATATTAAGATAACCATTGTAGATTCGCTTATTTCCGTTATTTTTTTCAACTGTTGCTAAGGCAGTAGATAAATTTTCAGAGGCTTTGTCATACTCCCCAAGCATGAGATTGGCATAAGCAAGCCAAGATAAAGTATGAAAATCTTCCCGGCCTGCAGGAAGTCCCAATTTCTCGATATTCTCTATAGCTGCGGCATAAGCCTCAATATTTGAATTGATAACACGATCCCACATACCTAATTGAACAAAAATATGTGATGGCATATGCAAGGCATGAGCCGAAGCTGGCGCGATATCTGAATATACTTTTGCTGCAGGAAGAGCAAGTATTGCGTGATCAGGGTCATCAAATGAATGAATAATAAAATGGGCCGCGCCCGGATGGCTTTCATTATCTTTAAACACTTTCTGGCTGATGGATCCGGCCAAAGCTTGACGCTTATATCCATCATCTCCTGGGCGAATAGTGCCAAGTAAAGATAATGCATGGAAAATACTTATTTCATGATCATCCGGCCAGCGTTGATGCATCTTACTCATTGCTTCAGAATAAGCAAAATCTCTCTGCAATTTATCTCCTTCGGAAAAATATAAGGCCTCTATGGCTTTCAAGTATTCCTTTTCCTTTTCCGTGCTTACTTTTGAAAGACGACCTTCTAATGATGAGGCTAGACTATTCAATACTATCGATGCTCTTTCTCTGTCTTGTTGGGCCCAAAGAGGATGGTTCTCACTCATTGCTTCGCCCCAATAAGCCATCGCAAAAGAAGGATCAATGTTTTGTGCTTCTTGAAATGCAATTCTAGCTGTATCAAATTCAAAACTATGAAGTGACTTCACGCCTTTTAAAAAGGCTGTTTGAGCAGCAGAAGCTCCGGAGTTCTGAAAAGTAATATTTCCATATGTATCTTGTTCACTAGAACCCTGAGCGCAAGCAAATAAAGCGTGCATTAAAAAAGTAATTCCCATGATTTTAATTATTCTTGTAACCATTATTTATCTCCTGAGCAATATTCTTTCTAGTGAAAGAATAAAAAAATCTTTTTGATATCTAGAAGTTAGTCTAACAAAACTTTATATAATTATAAATTTCTTGCGAGCGCTACTGCGCCCATCACTCCTGACTTATTACCTAATTGAGGGTGTACTAAATAATTGTCCGAATTAGTATTGGAATAGTCAGCAATCTTTTGAGATAGAATTTCTTTTGTCAATGAGAGTAGGTAATTGTTCATCACGCCACCGCCTACGATTATTTTTTGAGGTTGAAATGCAAAGGTAAGATTTGCGAAAAAAGTTGCCAAATATTCTGCCTCAAGCCGCCAAGCAGGATGGTCTTTTTGTAATACGGATAACTGACTTCCCCATCTTTTGGTAATTGCGGATCCTGAAGCTAGTCCCTCAATACAGGATCCATGATAAGGGCAGCAACCTGTAAATGTCTCACGTTCACCGGGATTCAATGGTATAAACATATGTCCCATTTCTGGATGATGCTGAGCATAAAAAATCCGTTTATTAATTACAGCACCCACTCCAATCCCTGTGCCAATTGTCGCATACAGAAAATTCTGCAATTCTCTTCCTGCTCCCCAGATTAATTCTCCAATTGCAGCGGCATTAACATCCGTATCAATTACTACCGGAATTTTTAATGCTCGCTCAAGCTCTCCACGAATATCAAAGTTTTTCCAGCCCGGCTTTGGTGTTTCTTTGACATATCCATAAGTTTTGGATTGCGGGTCAAGATCGAGAGGCCCAAAACAACCAATACCAATCTTTAAGGTCTGGGGAATTTCACTCTGTTTTTCGCTAAAAAAATTGATCAATTCCTTAATAGTTAAAATAGGTGTTTTTGTATCAATTTCAGAGCTCGCATAAATATTATCAGGATCTGATCCGATGACGCAGCGAAACTTAGTTCCTCCACCTTCTATCCCGCCATATATCTTTTTTTTCAAGATTTTTTTAACCACGTTTATATAACTCCTGCGAAACAGATTCTAAGCTTTTTCCTTTGGTTTCCGGCATAACAAATATGACAAACAAAAGCTGGAGTATCATGATTGCGCCGAAAAACCCGAATATACCATATGCCTCAAATCGAGAAAGAAAATAAGGCATTAATAAAGTTATCACAGCCGCTGCAACCCAGTGAGTCCCACAGCCCATCGACTGTCCTTTTGCCCTAACATTATTTGGGAAAATTTCAGCAATATATACCCAAATCACCGCACCTTGCCCTATCGCGTGTGACGCTATAAAGAGAAAAATGAAAAATACTACAATCATTCCATCGGCATTCGAGAAAAATGCCCATGACACTGCGGACAAAGAAATAATGTAACCAATGGAGCCAATCAGCATTAATTTTTTTCTACCAACTCTGTCAATTAACAATATACCTAGTAGCGTTGATATTAAATTAACAAGGCCAATGCCAGCGGAAGATAAAAGAGCAGCACTACTATCCAATCCTGCAAGGCTAAATACTCTGGGGGCAAAATAAATAACAAAATTTATGCCTGACATTTGATTAAATAACGCCAACAAGAATGCCAACAGAATTGGAAAAAAATATGGGCGTGAAAAGAGACTTTCTTGCGAATATTCCTCTCGGGATTCTTGTATCTCATCAAGAATACGATCAACATTATTAGGATGACTGATTGAAAGTATTTCGCGACACTTCTCAACTTCATTCTTACGTAATAATAACCAACGAGGACTTTCGGGAACATTTGTCACTAACAACAAAAAAATGAGCGCCGGGATTACCTCGATACCAAGCATCCATCGCCAACCTAGACCAAAAAATTCGGATAATAAAAAATTTGACAAGAATGCCACAAGAATACCAAAAACAATTTGAAACTGATAAAGAGCTACTAGCCTACCCCTATATTTTGCGGGAGAAATTTCTGCAATATAGGCAGGGACAACAATCGATGATATACCAACACCAATCCCGCCAATAAATCGCATAATAAAAAAGAAATAGGGATTTATTGATAATGCAGATCCGATAGCAGAAACAAAATAAAGCGTACCGACGATTATAAGAGTTTTTTTCCGGCCTAATTGTTCTGTAGGTATATTTCCAAATAATGCGCCAACAACGGTACCCCAAAGAGCAGAAGACATTATTAATGCGCCATGAAAAATATCACTACTTTTCCAAAGTTGCTGAAGTGGTTGATCTGCACCAGAGATAACTGCGGTATCAAAACCAAAGAGAAATCCTCCAATGGAAACTGCTGCTGACCAATAAAAAATCTTTACCATGGATATTGCTCCTATCGGTTATTGGTTATAGTCTCTCATAAGTACCCATACTTTAAAGAGAAAATAGTTGATTTAGTGACGTGAATATTTAAAACATAAACTAATGGCCATAAAACAAATATTACGAATTGGTAACCCAATTTTACGGCAAGCAACGGAAAGTATTACCGCATTTGATACTCCAGACCTGCATAATCTTATACAAGATATGAAGGATACAATGGAAGCAAATAATGGAGCGGGACTAGCTGCCATCCAAATAGGTATTACAAAACAAGTTATGATCTTTGGCATTGAGAAGAATCCAAGATATCCAGATGTTGAAACCATACCAAGTACAACAATTATCAATCCGAAATATGAAGTTTTGAATAAAGAAAAAGAGGATGGTTGGGAAGGATGCTTGAGCGTGCCTGGGATGCGAGGGTTAGTGCCGCGTTATAAACATATACGGTACTATGGTTTTGATGAATTTGGTGCTGTAATTGAACGTGAGGTTACAAATTTTCATGCACGGGTATTTCAACATGAATTTGATCATCTTGAGGGTGTTCTGTATCCAGATAAAATCGAGAAGAAAAATTGCTTTGGATTTATTGAAGAATTAGACAACTCTGGAGCTTTTTATTAAAGGGATGTAATGTTATCAGTCATATTGGAGTAGAAAATAAATGAAAAACATAACGGACAAAAAAAATTATTCCTATTACATTCCTCTATGGATATTCTTGGCATGTGTGTTACATACCAAAGGATTAACAAAAGAAATTGTTAATCCATCAACAATATCATCCCTAGAATGGCGCCTGGTAGGTCCTTATCGTGGAGGTCGAGTTACAACAGTTACCGGCATTAATAACAACCCAATGGTCTACTACATGGGCGCCACTGGAGGGGGAGTTTGGAAAACAAAAAATGCTGGTGCTTCATGGGAAAATATATCAGATGGTTTTTTCGGGGTTGGCACAATTGGCGCGATAGCGGTAGCAGAATCAGACAACAACGTGATCTATGCTGGTACGGGTGAATCTCCCATCAGAGGAGTTACAACCAGCCAGGGTGATGGAGTCTATAAATCTACTGATACTGGAAAAACATGGTCTCATATTGGATTAGATAACGCAGGACAAATATCGAGAATTAAAATACATCCGAATGATCCAGACACTGCCTATATTGCTGTTCAGGGGCAGATGTGGGGTCCAAGTGAAGAACGCGGAATTTTTAAAACTATAGATGGCGGCCAATCTTGGTCTCATGTTCTAAAAATTGGCGAATCGACTGGTGCCTCTGATCTTAGGATGGATCCATCTAACCCTCGTATCCTTTATGCCGCTATGTGGAATCATGGTCGTAAACCATGGTATATAAAATCTGGTGGTGAAGATGGTGGTATCTTTAAAACTACTGATTCGGGTAATACATGGACAAAACTAGAAGGTGGCCTCCCAAAACTTATTGGCAAGATAGGGATTGATGTTTCTGCAAGCAACCCAGAAAGAATATACGCAATTATAGAAGCAGAATATGAAAAAGGTGGGTTATATCGAAGTGACAACGCAGGAGAGACTTGGAGTTTAATCAATAATCATCGTGTTCTTCACTCTCGTGCCTGGTACTACAATCACATTACAGCTGACCCGCAAGATGAAGATACCGTGTGGGTTTTAAATGTCCCTCTAATGAAATCTGTTGATGGTGGTAACAATTGGGAAAAAGTTACTACCCCACATGGTGACCACCATGACCAATGGATCAACCCCGAAAACAATCAGAATATAATCAATGGAAATGATGGAGGAGCCACAATTACGTTTGATGGAGGAAAAACTTGGTCCAGCATTATGAATCAACCGACGGCACAATTTTATCGAGTCATAACAGATAATCTTTTCCCATATCGAATCTATGCAGGACAACAAGATAATTCAACGGTTGCCATATTAAGTCAATCTTTGCAGGGTGGTATCGGTGTTGATGACTATCACTCAGTAGGTGGCGGTGAGAGTGCACATATCGCATTTGATCCAAATAACCCAACTCTGGTGTACGCTACAACCATCAATGGAGTATTGACCGAATTTGATAGCACCACAAAAAAGGTCCGATCTATTATTCCCTATCCTGAGCTGACTTATGGGAAAGATGCTAGAGATTTAAAATATCGTGCTAACTGGAATCCCCCAGTTACTCTGTCTCCACATGATCCCAGTATCATCTATTATGGAACTCAAATATTACTTAAAAGTATTGATCGCGGGATGACGTGGACTGAGATTAGTCCTGATTTAACCAGAAATGATCCTCAAAAACAGGGCCGCAACGGAGGGCCTCTGACGCCTGAAAATGTTGGCGCTGAATACTACAATACCATTTTTTATATTATTGAATCTGCTACTGAAAAAGATACTATCTGGGTTGGTAGTGATGATGGTCTTGTGCACCTTACTCGAGATGGTGGCCAATCATGGAAAAATATTTCACCTAAACATCCTGGCGAAGGAATGATCAATGCCATTGAATTAAGCCCTCACCAAGATGGAGTCGCCTATATTGCATTTACGAGTTATAAGTTAAATGATTTTAAACCTTACATTTATAAAACCAATGATTATGGAAGGCAATGGAAACGCATTGATCGAAATTTACCTGATGATGCATTTGTTAGAGTAGTTAGGGAAGATCCGAATCGAAAGGGTCTATTGTATGCTGGAACTGAGAAAGGAATCTTTGTTTCATTTAATGATGGTCAGGACTGGCAATCATTGGTTCTTAATCTTCCGCCTGTACCCATTACTGATTTAAGGATCCGACAGGATAACTTAATTGTCGCAACTCAAGGTCGTGCATTCTGGGTGCTTGACGATTTATTCGTTATCCGTCAAGCAAACGAGAATATTGGAAATAAGACCTTACATGTTTTTACACCGAAGAATACTTTTATGTCTTCTGGAAGGAGAGGAGCACAAAACTTTGAAGGCAAAAATCCTTCTACAGATGTTCAATTTTATTACTATCTGAAAGAGGAAATAAATGATGAGCTCACTGTCGATATTTTTGATAGTGACAATCGGATAGTAAGGCATTTCTCCAGTGAAGAGAGTAATCATGATAAATGTAAAATTGGCAATATGGATCCACGTAGTCCTTTTGAGCTCAAATACCCCAGCAAAAATCAAGGGCTTAATAGTTGGGGCTGGAATATGAAATCAGAAGATATTCAATGTATCGATGATATTGCCTTATTTTCTGGATTTGGTGGACCGAGAATCATCCCTGGGGAATATCACGCAAAAATCAGTATTGGTGAACATGAGGAAGTTGTTTCATTTGTTATTGAGCAAGACCCTCGATCAATATCAAATTCTGAGGACACAGCAATATGGGGTAACCATCTCAAAAGTATAAGTGGAATAATGAACGAAATATTATCGGAATTACAAAACCTAAGAAATGCAAAAAAACAAATCCAAACTCTTGTCGAAAAATATTCTAGTGATGAAAGATTGCAACAAATGTCCTCTAACGCGATCTCTAATATAGATCAATGGGAATCGCTAATCACACAGATAAAACATCAAACCCTGGAAGATGAGGATGCATGGGAAACCATGTTAGCTGGGCAACTTCGTTACCTGATGGATGTAATAGATCGAACAGGGGCCCCGGTAACCGAGGGAGCACTAACGAGATTAGAATATTTAAGTGATTCATGGTCTTCACTCGAATCTGAGTTACAAAACATTGTTGATAATTCAATACAACCTATCAACGATTGGGCGCAAGAAAAAAATATTACGCATGTGTATAGATCAGTTAATTAAGGAGCTATTTAGATATGGTTATGACAAAAACAATTACAAAAATTATTAAAATTATTGTTCTAATAGCAATTTTACTCACTGCTTCCATAATAATGATTGGGAGAGGATGGTTAGGTAATCACGAAGGACCAGGAACTATTACTAATAATCAAATACCCAAACAAACAATAGAAAACAGGACCGAGACACAAAAAATATCTTCTATCAAAATAGGTAAGAATGAACCCAAACAAATTCTATTTGGCGATCTACATGTTCATACCACCTACTCTTTTGATGCATTTCTCGCTAGCCTGCCCATGTTGAACGGAGAAGGATCTCACCCAATTGGGGATGCATGTGATTTTGCCCGTTTTTGTTCTGCAATAGATTTTTGGTCTATTAATGATCATGCAGAGGCATCAACGCCGCTCAGATGGAAGGAAACTATCCAATCAATTCAACAATGTAATGCAGTTTCCAGTGAAGAAAATAATCCTGATACAGTTGCCTTCTTAGGTTGGGAATGGACCCAAGTTGGCAGAACACCAGATACTCACTACGGGCATAAAAATGTCATTTTTAGAGATATTACCGATGATAAAATACCCGCAAGACCAATACATTCAGGCGGATTAGCCCTTACTGCGCTAAGAGGTTTGCCCAGAACGAATGCGGTCCAGTTGTTCGCTCTAGATCCAAACCAAAGGATGCTCGATTTCGCAACATATCTAGAAGAATTAAGACAAACCAATGAATGTGAAAAAGGGAAATCAGTAAGAGATCTCCCTGGTGAGTGCCGGGAAAGCGCTGAAACACCAACAGAACTTTTTTCTAAACTAGATGATTGGGGCTTTGCATCAATGGTTATTCCTCATGGAACAACGTGGGGATTCTATACACCCCCAGGATCAACTTTTGAAAAACAACTTAGTGGTAAAATGCATGATGAAAACAGGCAAACTTTAATAGAAGTTTTTTCTGGACATGGCAATTCTGAAGAATACCGTGATTTTAGAGCTGCCGAGATCAATGAAAGCGGACAACCTGTATGTTCAGAACCAACAAACATTTACCTTCCTTCCTGTTATCGTGCAGGAGAAATTATAAGGCAGCGATGTCTTGAGAGTGATAACTCTACCGAAGAGTGTGACGTACGTGCTGCCACAGCGAGACAAGATTACGTCAATGCTGGAGTAGCGGGACATCTAGCCATTCGAGGTGAAACTCCATCCGAATGGCTTGATTCTGGACAATGCAAAAACTGTTATATTCCGGCCTTTAATTATCGTCCTGGAGGATCAGCGCAATACATTCTTGCATTAACCAATTTTGAGGAACCAACAAATCCACGTCGTTTTCGTTTTGGATTTATGGCATCAAGCGATAATCATCGGGCCAAGCCTGGAACAGGTTACAAAGAATTCTATCGTCAAGGAATGACGGAATCCTCGGCTGGCGCAGCCAGTAAAAGAGCAGAAATGGCTTTTAGATTTGACGACGGCGAACCTCTTGCTTTCAGTGATACTATTGATCTAGGCCAACTGACTCAACAAACGGATATAAATCTAATTGAAACCTCATCAGCGAATCGAAGATTAGACATTTCTGGGTTTATGACATTAGAAAGAGAAAGACAAGCTTCTTTTTTTACAACCGGAGGACTTATTGCTGTTCATGCTGATGGACGTAACAGAAATGAAATATGGGAAGCTATGGAAAATAAAGAAGTCTATGGCACCAGTGGAGAAAGAATTTTACTATGGTTCGACCTGCTAAACGGTGATGATGACAAAAAATTAACCATGGGAAGCGAAACAAAAATGTCTAAAGCGCCAGAATTTGAAGTCCGAGCAATTGGAGCTTTTGAACAAAAAGCAGGTTGCCCTGATTACACCTATAATGCTTTATCGCCTGAAAAATTGGAAAATCTCTGTAGGGGGGAATGTTATAACCCATCAGATAAAAGAAAACTCATTACGCGTATTGAAGTAATAAAAATCACACCACAAATAACGCCTAATGAAGATGTCATTAATCTTATTCAGGATCCATGGCGTTCTTTTGATTGTCCACTAGACCCTAACGGCTGTAAAATTAGCTTTCAAGATGATGAATATACTTCGCATAAAAGAGATGCGGTCTATTATGTAAGAGCCATTGAAGAACCAAGTCTTGCCATTAATGCAGATAATTTAGGCTGTGATTATGATGAAAATGGCAACTGCATTAAGGTTAATATGTGTTATGGAGATTGGAAAACAGATCCTAGCGAAGATTGTTTATCAATGAATGAAGAACGTGCTTGGTCATCACCAATCTTTGTTGACTGGAAATCTAATGAAAATTTTATAGCAACTAATAATCCTGATTTCAGTAAAAAATAGTTAACCTCATCAATTGTAATTCTTGGTAATAGTTACATGCAATCTAATACTCGTGAACCTGATATTCGTTGGTTGATTCTTGGTGCAGTAGTAGGACTAATAATTGCAGGAACAGGTATTTTAAAAAAATCGTCAATCGATTCTTACTTGCCCCCCAATTCTATCGCTCGTGTCAATGACCACTTTATTAGCAATGAGGCTTATCTGAGCGCGGTCAACAGATATCAAGGAGACTCGAGAAACATCATGAATGATGAGAAAAAAATGTGGGTGCTACAGCGGCTAATCGAAGAGGAATTACTAGTACAGAGAGGATTGTCAATTGGATTAGCTCAATCTACCAATGAGATTCGTGGATCAATTGTTACTGTTCTCATTGAATCTATAACTGCAGATGCAAACGCAAAACAACCATCAGAAGAAGAATTACAAGAATATTTTGAAAATAATAAAGAACGTTTTTTATCCCAAATAATTCTGGCCGTAGAGGTATGGTATAGCAATTCTGAAATTTCGATTGACTCTTTTTTATTATCTCAAAAAAATAATTCTGAAAAAAAAGAAACCACAATAAAACGCTTTGATAGCATGCCTAGAACATTGTTGCCTCTCGGTAAGATTAGAGAATATTTAGGCCCAAGTATTGCAAATAAACTCGGCGATCTTCCTATAAATAGCACTACATTACATAAAATAAGAGGTCGTTGGTACGTGACAAAAATACTGGATAAACAGGAACCGTTAATCCCTCCCTTTGAAACAATTAAAAATAAAATACTTAACGAGTATAGGAGAAATTTAGCTGATAATTATCTAAGAACGTATATTGAAAATCTCAAGAAAAATTCAAATATCAAGGTTGCAGATACACTAGCTTCTTCAGAATGATTAATGCAGCTACCAATTTACTGTTGATAATAGCCTTACTCTTAAATGTAGTGACAGCAAATGCCCACAACAGAAGCGAGAGTTACTCAAATTGGAGATTACAAGGATTAGAAATTTCAACAATTATCACCATCCCATCTAATGAGGTCACCAGACTGATTCCTCTAGAAGAAAACTATACCTCTTTAGGAGCAATATTTAAAAAGCATGCCGTCGACAACACAACTGTTTTTTCGAATGAAAATAAGTGTCAAAATTCTTCTGCACAATTATTATCGACTTCAATGGAGTATATCAGCGTTGAACTACAATATAGTTGTTTCCAGGATAAACCTACGCATATCAGTTACCGAGCCATGTTGGATATCGCCCCTTCTCACGTACACTTTGCAAAACTATATTCTGGCTCGGATTTATCACAAGAATTTTTGATAACAAATGCTACAGGGCTCTGGGAAATTGATCAGCAAAAAAAAGAAGCTTCGGTCTTTTCTTTTACGGAATTTCTAAAACTTGGTATAGCTCACATAATGAGTGGCCTAGACCATATTGCTTTCCTGTTAGCGCTATTACTCGTTGCTAGAGGTATAGGTAAGAGTATTGTTGCAATAACAGGCTTTACTTTAGGTCACAGCTTAAGCCTGGCAAGCGCAACATTAGGTTATGTCCATGCCGATAGGGAAATAGTAGAGTCCTTTATTGGATTTACCATCGCTTTAGTCGCAACTGAATTTTTCAGTCAAAAAAAAACATCCAAAAATCTTACGCCATATCTCTTCCTTATAATCATGTTTTTAACTGCTTTATTCGGATTAATAACTAATAACCTCTCAATTTCATCAGCGTCCGCATACATAGGGATTGGAATATTTTCATATTGCTATTTGTCGACAAGCTATCAAATAAAAACTATTGGTAGTAAACAAAGCCTTTATCTACTCTTTGTGGCTGCCGTTATCTTTGGGCTGATTCATGGACTGGGATTTGCAAGCTTTCTAATTGATATTGGATCAAGCGGCGCCTCACTCATTCAACCACTTTTGGGGTTCAATATAGGCGTTGAGATTGGACAATTAATTTTAATTGCTGCATTTTGGCTATTTGCCCACTTCAGCCGATATCGCATATCGAAATCTATTCAGTCCTTCATAGCTGGGTCTTTATGTTGTATTGGTGTTTTTTGGTTTATTAGCAGAACTTTTACATAACATATATTTGGAGATTTTTATGCTTTCCTTACAAAAAAGATTTCTCATCATAAATCTTATTATCTTTTTCTTGGCCCCATTAACATATAGCGCAACTGTGCATACTCCTAAGGCTCGTATTCAAATTGAAAAATTTGGTAATAACTATTCAGAAAAAAATATTGGCTTCCTGAGAGAAATATACAAGGGCCATCTAAAAGAAGCAGATTTTAAAGTTACACAAATTGATAGAGATATATCCTACGGGCCTCATCCACTCCAGAATTTAAATATCCATTACACCAACAAGGCTAATCAAGACAAATCTCCCATAGTTATTTTTTTTCATGGCGGAGCATTTATTCGAGGAGACAAGAGCGATGGAGTAATCTTCGACAATGTTTTGAATTATTTTTCTAGAAATGGAATTGTTGGAATCAATGCTAATTACCGTTTAGCGCCCCAATATAAGTGGCCAAGTGGAGCGGAAGATATTGCTTCAATAATTAGATGGATAAAAACAAACGCACATAAATATAACCTTAACCCCAATAAAATTTTTTTAATGGGTCATTCAGCAGGTGCGGCGCACATAGCAACATATTCATTCAGTGAGGAACTTCAGATCGATAAAGAGGATGGAGTCAAGGGAGCAATACTTCTAAGTGGCATTTATTCAAACAGTAATGCCAATTCGAGAAACGTATATTATGGGAAAGATCTTGATCTCGCACAAAAAAGGATGCCTATTAATGCAATAGATGGACGAAACATTCCTTTGTTTGTTATCACAGCTGAATTCGATCGTTTGGGAACACAAAAAGAATCTCTGACTTTAATCAGAAGAATTTGTGATCGAGATAAAAAATGCCCTAGACATAAACAAATACCCGGGCACAATCACTATTCAATGATGTATCACTTCAATACACTTGATGACTCGATCGCATATGATATCTTAGATTTTGTTTTACAAAAAAATTTAGAGTAACAATCGTTGTTTGTTGTTCCTCGCACTCAACAACTACATGTAAAAGGATAAATTTTGGATCAATTCGGAGCCATAAGCTTACTTCCTACTGTAATAGTCATAACCATGGCTATACTAACTCACCGGCCAATAGCCTCGTTATTCGCTGGGGTTTTTGCGGGAATACTGTTAATCGCGCCCACTGAAATTATTGGACGACTGGCTGATATGACAATACAAGTAGCTCAAGATGAAACCATTGGCTGGGTTGTTATGGTTTGCGGGCTAATGGGGAGTCTTATCTATGTTTTAATATTGACAGGCGGTGCATCAGCATTTGCAAATACCATTGCAAAAAGGGCAAACACAAGAAAAAAATCCTTAATGGTTACTTGGTTTTTAGGCTTAATGATGTTCATTGATGACTATCTCAATGCCATGGTGGTTGGTAATGCCATGAAAAAAATAACCGATAAATTTAAGATTTCAAGAGCAATGCTTTCGTATGTGGTTGACTCCACTGCAGCACCAACTTGTGTAATTGTGCCAATATCCACTTGGGCAGTTTTTTTCGCGGCACTTTTAGAATCGACAAATTATGCCGACACTGGTGATGGGATTAGATTATATATTTCGGCCATACCTTTCATGTTCTACCCCTTCATCGCACTCATCATTGTTCCTCTCGTTGCGATGGGAAAATTTCCGCTATTAGGACAAATGAAGAAAGCTGAAAAACTTGCCGAACAAGGTATTAAGACAATTGAACCTTATAAAGACACTGAAATCGAACAGGTAAAAAATAATAATCTAGAAAATAATATGTGGGTTTTCATGCTCCCGCTGTTAGCTTTGATAGGTTTTTCTTGGTACTTTGAAATTGATTTATTGAAAGGTCTAATTGCAACCCTATTATTCACACTGCCAATACTTATCATAAGAAAATTTATCACTTTTCAACAGACAATGAATGGAATGATAGAGGGTTTCAAAATAATGCTACCTCCGTTAGGTATTGTCTTTGTAGCTTTTATGTTTAAAACCGTCAATGACCAACTGGGATTACCCCAATATGTTATAGAGACCCTGCAACCGCTTATGTCTCCATTATTTTTTCCAGTGATTGTTTTCGTAGCAATGGCATTTATTTCGTTTGGTACTGGCTCCACTTGGGGCATTTATGCAATAGCCATTCCCATTGTCATGCCATTAGGAATAGCAATGGAGATACCCATACCGCTTATTATTGGAGCTTTGCTATCCGCTAGTTCATTTGGTAGTCACGCTTGTTTCTATGGGGACGCGACGGTCCTTTCAGCTCAAAGCAGCGGTATAGGAGTGGTGGAACATGCTCTTACACAACTGCCATATGCTCTAATTGCTGCCTTTATGACATGCGTCGCATATGTTACATACATGACCATAGTCTAAACGATCTTATAGTATGAAAAAATTATCTCTTGTATGATGAATTA
>CEVK01048392.1_pt1 | contig 14677 bp, 14 predicted proteins | sample 531501 | NCBI WGS metagenome assembly CEVK01 (sample SAMEA2623794, study PRJEB7988) | marine metagenome | biome: marine biome (ENVO:00000447); feature: mesopelagic zone (ENVO:00000213); material: "saline water (ENVO:00002010), including plankton (ENVO:xxxxxxxx)" | depth 740 m | reverse complement strand
GCCAAAAATTTCCTTAGCCTGTTCGGGGGATACGCCAACCTCTTGTCTCGGAATCACAGCGCTTCATCGCTACTATGTCCAACAATGCCTGAAATTCGTCGCCTTCCCGATACTTTGGTCAACCGCATTGCAGCCGGCGAGGTGGTCGAACGCCCGTCATCCGCGCTCAAGGAATTGGTCGAAAATGCGATCGACGCGGGCGCGTCGCGCATCGCTGTCAAACTGGTCGAAGGGGGCCTCACCAGCTTGGAGGTAACCGATGACGGTTGCGGCATGTCTCCAGACCAGATGGCGCTTGCCCTGGAACGTCATGCGACATCCAAACTGCCCGACGATGCGATCGAACAGGTCGAGACACTGGGGTTTCGAGGGGAGGCGCTTCCCAGCATCGCCAGCGTGTCGCGCTTCACTCTGGAAAGCCGGCCTGCGGGTGCTGCCGACGGGTGGAAGCGGGTTATCGATCACGGCGAAATCGTCGCGGAAGGCCCCGCCGCATTGCCACCCGGGACACGGGTGAGGGTGGAAAACCTTTTCGGAAAGATTCCCGCTCGTCGCAAGTTCTTGCGCACGCCGCGCAGCGAATATGCGGCCTGCCTCGATGTGGTAAAGCGACTGGCCATGGCGCGGCCCGATGTGGCGCTCACGCTCGATCATGGGGACCGCCGTATTCTTGGCCTTCAGGGCGGCGAAGGGCTGGCGAACCGCGTGGCTCAAGTCATCGCACGCGAATTGCGGGAGAACGGCGTTGCCATCGATCTCGATCGCAGGACAATGCGGCTTACAGGCATTGCTGGCCTACCTACCTACAATCGCGGCATTGCAGATCACCAGTATCTGTTCGTGAACGGTCGCCCGGTGAAGGATCGCCTGCTTACAGGCGCTGTGCGGGGAGCTTATTCGGACATGCTTGCGCGCGATAGGCATGCTGTGCTCGCTCTGTTTCTCGACCTGCCACCGGAAGAGGTGGACGTAAATGTCCATCCAGCCAAAACCGAGGTTCGTTTCCGCGATTCGCAAGCGGTGCGGGGTTTCATCGTGTCCGGATTGCGCAATGCGCTGGCCACGGGGGACAAGCGCAGCGCCCAATCCCCCGACGCCGCGGCGATGTCGCGCTGGCAGGCAGAACCGGTGCGGGAGGAACCTTCTCCTGCGCTCCGGTCAATCTTCGAGAACCGCGACTGGTCTGCGCCCCAGTCCCGGGTGTCCGAGCCATCGCAAGGCTGGCGCGGCGCGGAGGCTGATGTGATGGCCGCGCCTCAGGGCCGGGCCGAGGTGGCTGTGGAAGATGTGGAAGAAGATAAGGATTACCCGCTCGGCATCGCTCGCGGGCAAGTGGCCAATACCTACATTGTCGCCGAAGCGGCGGATGGCCTGGTTCTCGTAGACCAGCATGCGGCGCACGAGCGTCTGGTACTCGAACGCCTCAAGGCGGCGGGGGCGGAAGAAGCCGTCGCGCGAAGTCAGGCTCTCCTGATACCCGAAGTGGTCGAATTGGAGGAAACCAGTTGCGACCGCTTGGAAGGAGCGGCCGATGCCCTCGCCAAACATGGTCTTGCCATCGAGCGCTTCGGTCCATCTGCTATGCTTGTACGGAGCCTTCCGCATGCCATCGCTCGAACCAGTCCCGAGAAGCTTCTGAGGGATATCGACGACGATCTCGCCTTGAACGGCGAAGCGCTACATCTTGGAGAAAAGCTCGATCTGGTGCTGGCCACGATGGCCTGCCACGGTTCGGTGAGGGCAGGGCGAACCTTGCGGGTTGACGAGATGAATGCGCTACTGCGCGAAATGGAACGCACGCCGCGCTCGGGCCAATGCAACCATGGGCGGCCTACATGGGTTAAACTATCCATGGACGATGTCGAAAAGCTCTTCGGGAGGCACTGATTGCGCTGGATATTAGCCCTTGCACCTTTGGCCCTCACTGCCTGCGGCGATCAATCCGCTGAAGACAAGGAAGCTGCGAGGAAGGTGGCAGTTGCCGAGGTGGAGGCAAATCAGAAGCCTCCGCCCGAGAAACTCGAGCTGGACCCGATACGCTACCCTGAAATTGAGAAGTATGACCTCTTTGGTGCGGGGTGCAGTTTTACTCCCGATGGGAACGGCATCGGAACAGTAGCGCTGGCAAACCCGGACAAAGCATATTTTATCCGGAATGGTGAGCTGCAGGCGCTCGCCGCCGATTTGGGAAGCCGCGAGTTGCCCTATCTCGCGCGCCAGAAATACGACGGTCTCGCTTATTCACTCACTCTCGAACTCGCAGATGAAAGCGGGAAGCCCAGCGGTCATGAAACGATCGATTATCGCGGGCGCCTAGCCATCCGCGATGGCGCGGATAACGTTCTTTATCGTGCCGAGGGAATGGTGCAGTGCGGCGCCTGAGTTAATCCCTGCCTTCGGGAGAGCGCGTGCGGATCAGCGCCTTCGAGATCATCTCAAGCACGAGTTCGTCATTCTGGTTGAAGGTCCGCACCTGGCTTTTGAAAATCCCCATTTCAGGGCGGGAAGCACTGCGGCGCTTCTCGATCAATTCGGTCTCGCAGCGAAGTGTATCGCCAGGATAGACCGGCTTTGTCCAGCGCAACTGGTCAATACCCGGTGATCCGAGAGATGCGGACTGATTGTCCGTGATATCCTCTACCATCATCCTCATGGTCATCGCGCATGTATGCCATCCGCTCGCCGACAGCCTGCCGAAATGTGTTTGAGCTGCGGCCTCGTCATCAAGGTGGAAGGGCTGCGGATCGTACTTTGCGGCGAACTCCAATACCTCGTCCCGGGAAACTTCGTATCGGCCGAATTTCCGAACTGTTCCGATGTGAAGGTCTTCGTAAAAAATCATTTTCCGGTCCACACTTAAACCATCGGTCTTGCAAGCATCCAGAGACCCATACCGATCATAGCGAGATTTTCGCTCAAGGAAACAAAGCCTAACGGGACATTGCCGCTACCGCCGACGCAGGCGCATTTGATCGAGCGCTTCTGAATATAAACGGCGTAGAAAACGCTTGCTGCTCCTACGGTCCCGATGAACAGCGCAATAGGTATGGATAGCCACGGCAGAATACGCCCGGCCATCAATACTGCTGCTGTCGCTTCCAGAAACGGGTAGGCATATGCGTAGGGCACGAAGCGCCTGCCAAGCAGGTCGTAACCTACGAACATGGTCGAGAACTGCTCGACATCCTGAAGTTTCAGCATGGCGAGCATAGCCATCGAGAATGCGACGAACCATTCTCCGGCGCGGACCGTCAGCGGCGCCTCATAGACGAACAGGCTCAAAGAAACGGCAAGGGCCGCAGCGACGGCGAATACGGCGATTACCGGCGTATAGCTCGTGTCGCTTTCGACTTCTTTGTCGTAGCCGAAATGCTTGCGCAAGTCGGTATAGCCACCAAGCATCTTGCCACCGATGAAGGTCTGGGGCGTAGTCTTTACATCGTGCTCGGCCTTGAACGCATCGGTTTGCTGTCGCGTGGTCAGATGATGATCCTCGACCTTGTAGCCCTCACGCTCCAACAGCCATTTCGACTTGATGCCGTACGGACAAACATGCTGGTCCATGACCATGCGGTAAAGACGGGCGGTTTTCTTCATTTCGGCCATCGCCTCCATGTTAGCTCGCGCTAAAACGTTTCAACCCTCAAGCAAGAAACCGGCCTGCAAAATCTGTATCGGACCGACCGAGGACCTGACTATCGTCAGACCCGGCCGATCCGATTTTGCGCTTATTCAGGCGCGGAACTTGGGGACCCCGGCGCTGCTGTCGAGTTCCGGAATGATCCTGTAGCGGGCAAGCACGAGGCTGAAGAGGCCAAACAGCATCAAACCGATAGCAGTCAGCGTGAATACAAAGCCTTCGCCAGCAAGGCTGGAAACAGCATCGCCCAGTGTCTTGATCTGCTGTGCGCCGCCCGACATGAAGCCGGCCTTGAATAGCGACCAACCGATTACGGTGTAGACTACGGCACGTGCCAGATAGCCGGCACCGCCAAGCCAGCGGGTGGCGGATGGGGCACGGGCGCTGATACGGTTCATGAATTCGCCCGTAATGCCCTTCTTTGCCTGGAAGATTGCGGCCACGAACAAACCGATGCCGAGGATGCCTAGGACGGCACCGCCAAAGTCCATGGATAGAACGCCCGATGCCGCCTCCTGCGCACCGCCGCCCGAGCTCCCGCTCGAACCGCTGCTAGTGGCGAACTTGTAGGCCGAATAGGCAAGCGCCAGATGAGCGATGCCGCTACCGGCGTGACCGATGCGCTTTCCCCATCCCTTGCTGTCCGAACCGTTGTTCTCAATGTCGAACAGCGGTGAGCAGAAACGGAAAAGGGCATAGGCGATAAGCCCGATAACCATGATCCACAGGATCGCGGTTCCTGCCGGATAATCCTTGATCGCGCGGAAGATGCCGTTCGTGCCCTCTTCGATCTTGCTGGCGCTCGTGAGCGCGATAAGGCCAAGCACGAAATACAGGATGGCACGGCTGAAATAGCCAACGCGGACCAGCCAATTGAATTTTTCTGATTTATCTACCACGGATAACTCCCCTTGTTTGCACCCCTAACGGCAGGGGCGGGGGAGCGTTCCGCAGCGCGCTCAATTGCCCGGGGAGAGAGCGGCCTTCACTTCTTCTAGCGAACCATCGGTCCGTTCGACCTGTGGCAGACCGATCACCTTGCGCAAGAGCGGGGCGATGTCCGTATTGTCGAACACCGGAAGGCTCGCACCGCTGCGGAATGCCGGGCCGTTGGCGATGAACACCGATCGCACTTCTGGCGCATAGGGATCGAAACCGTGACTGCCGCCAGACCAGGGGGAAGTCGGCGCGGACTGCGAAATGGTCCAACCGGTTTCGGGTAGGCAGAGGTATGGCGGGATCCGCGGATGAGTGCCGTAATTATACCGCGCCGGGATGTCCTGCTTGGCCCAGCAGTCCATGTGGTCGTGCTTGGCCAGAATTGCTTCGCGGAATTCGCGGGTTTTGCCCTCTGTCGGTTCGAAGGTCGCATAAGCGCCGCCTTCGACGAGACGGTATAGGGAGCGATCGAGAACATCGTCCAGTGCGATTACCCGGTCCGAACTCGTGGCGGCCATTCCATGGTCGGATACGATCACGATGTTGGCAGGTTGTCCGAATTCGCGCAGGCCTTCGATAAGCATTGCAATGTGGGCGTCCACGTCGCGAAGGGCTGCGTCGACCTCCTCGCTATCCGGGCCGGCTGCGTGGCCGGCGCTGTCCACGGTATCGAAGTACAGCGTCAGGAACTCCGGGCGGATGTTCGACGGGCGTCGGAGCCAGTCGAGTACGCTGTTTACACGCTGCGTATTCGATACTTGCATCGAAAACTGCTGCCAGTCGCTAGGCAGAACGCCGTCGTCGACCGGGCCGTAATCTTTCGCCGTTCCGCCCCATGGAACCGCGGAGCCGGGCCAGAACATGGCGGCGGACCGGATTCCAGCCTCCTCGGCCTCGACCCAGATCGGCTTTGCCTCGCTCCACCAGTAGGGGTCGAGCGACGCCATGGTGAACGGTTCATCCGGACGGGCCTGGTCTTCCATGCGGTTGGCCGTGATGCCGTGGTGGTCGGGGACAAGACCAGTCACCAGCGTCCAATGGTTCGGGAACGTCTTGCTGGGAAAGGATGGGCGCATTTCCGCCCGGACGCCGTCAGCGACAAGGGCCGACATTGCAGGCGTGATCCCGCGATCGAGATAGGACGGATGGAAGCCGTCTATGGACACGAGAATGGTGACCGGCTCGCGCACTTCCGCCCGAACTGCAGAGACATTCTCAATGGGCTGCGGGGCACAGGCGGGCAGGGCAGTTGCGGCCGCCAGGGCCAGTGCGCTTACAATCTTCTTCATGGCGACCCGTGTTTGATCAGACGTTGAACTTGAACATAAGGACGTCGCCGTCCTGAACGAGGTATTCCTTGCCCTCCTGGCGCAGCTTGCCCGCTTCGCGTGCACCGCTTTCGCCCTTGAGAGTGACGAAGTCATCGAACGCAATTGTTTCAGCACGAATAAATCCGCGCTCGAAATCGGTGTGAATTTCACCTGCCGCCTGCGGGGCTTTGGCACCTTCAGGGAAAGTCCAGGCGCGCGCTTCCTTGGGGCCGGCGGTGAAAAAGGTGTTGAGGCCCAGCAGCTTGTAACCCGCCTTGATCACGCGCGAGAGGCCGCTTTCTTCAAGCCCCAGTTCGGCGAGATATTCCGCGCGGTCTTCCGCTTCCATGCCGACCAGTTCGCTCTCGATGGCGGCAGATACCACCACGGCCTGCGCGCCTTCGGCCTTGGCCTTTTCGAACACCAGATCGGAGAAGGCATTGCCCTTGGCGGCATCTTCTTCGCCGACATTGCAGACATACAACACCGGCTTTGCGGTGATGAGCTGCGCCTGGCGCAGGACGCGCGCTTCTTCCTCGTCATTGGGCTGGGTGAGGCGGGCAGGCTTGCCATCGCGCAGCAGGTCGAGCGCTTGACCGAGCACGCTGGCAGTGATCTTGGCTTCCTTGTCGCCTGCGGTGGCCCGCTTCTGCGCATTCGGCACACGCTTTTCGAGGCTTTCCAGATCCGAAAGCATCAGTTCGGTCTCGACCACTTCGGCGTCCGCAATCGGATCGACCTTGTTCGAGACGTGCTGGATGTCGTCATCCTCGAAACAACGCAGAACGTGGACGATGGCGTCCACTTCGCGAATGTTGCCGAGGAACTGGTTGCCCAGACCTTCGCCCTGGCTTGCGCCCTTCACGAGGCCGGCGATGTCGACGAAGGCCAGCTGCGTCGGGATGATCTTGGCCGAACCTGCGATCGCGGCGATCTTGTCCAACCGTTCATCGGGGACAGACACCTGGCCGACGTTCGGCTCGATCGTGCAGAACGGATAATTCGCGGCCTGCGCGGCCTGCGTCTCGGTCAATGCATTGAAAAGGGTAGACTTGCCGACATTCGGCAGGCCAACGATCCCGCAACGGAAACCCATCGATAACTCCGGAAATAATGTGCTCGGCGCGCCTTTAGACTGCGCGCGCCGCGATTGCCAGCGTCAGTCCTGCATTCTTAAGGCAATGTCGTTCATGAACCGCACGTCGTCACCCTTGGCGAGCCAATCGGCCTCCGCTCCCATCGCCCCGAGCATGCCGGCAAGTTCATCCATCTCTGCCTTGGCATAATTGCCTAGAACGTGGCCGTTCACGCGTTCCTTGCTGCCGGGATGGCCGATGCCGATGCGCACCCGGCGGAAGTCGGGGCCCAGATGCTGGTTGATCGATTTCAGCCCGTTGTGCCCGGCAAGACCGCCACCGCGCCGCACTTTCACCTTGAACGGCGCAAGGTCCAACTCGTCATGGAAAACGGTCAGGTCTTCGATATCCAGCTTGTAGAAGCGCATCGCCTCGCCGACCGACTGCCCGCTCTTGTTCATGAAGGTTGCCGGTTTGAGCAGAACGATCTTCTCCGAACCGATGCGGCCTTCCTGCACCCAGCCCGAGAACTTCTTCTGTACGGGGCCGAACCCGTGAATTTCGGCAATGGCATCGCATACCATGAAACCGATATTGTGCCGGTGCATCGCATATTGCGGTCCGGGATTTCCAAGGCCTGTCCATATCTGCATGAGGCGCGCTTTACCGAAGCTGCGGCCACAAGCAAATCGGAGGTATCAAAGTGCTTGTATCCCGCGCAGAAATACCCCCGGAAACAAGAACGCCGGCCTCTTGCGAGACCGGCGCCTTGGTGATCCTGTAAGGAAAGAGCTTATTCGCTCTTTTCTTCCTGCTCTTCTGCAGCGTCGTCATCCGGACCCTGTTCGGTCGCGGCAGTTTCGCCCGGTTCCATATCGGCACCGGTCTGCTCTTCTTCGCTCTTCTTGAGAGCCGACGGAGCGACGAGGGTTGCGATGGTGAAGTCGCGATCGGTGATGGCGCTTTCAGCACCGGCCGGAAGCGTAACTTCGCTGATGTGGATCGAATCGCCGACTTCCTTGCCGGTGACATCGATTTCGATTTCGCCGGGGATCTTGTCGTTTTCGCAGACCAGTTCCAGCTCGTGACGGACAACGTTCAGAACGCCGCCCTTCTTGAGACCCGGGCTCGCTTCTTCGTTGATGAAGACGACCGGAACCTGAACTTCGATCTTGCCACCCTTTGCGAGGCGGAAGAAATCGACATGCTCGGGGCGATCCTTGACGGGGTGAAGCGACACGTCCTTCGGAATTGTCTTCACCTTTTTGCCATTCAGTTCGATCTCGACGATCGAGTTCATGAAGTGGCCGGTGTCGAGCTGCTTGACCAGCTCCTTCAATTCCACGTGAATCATCGTGGGTTCTTCCTTACCGCCATAGATCACGGCGGGGACGCGGCCTTCACGACGCAGTGCACGGGAGGCTCCCTTGCCTGCCCGTTCGCGCGTCTCGGCCGGAAGTGTCAGAGCATCGCTCATGTCGCTTACCTTTCGAATGCGTTTGATATATTCGGTCCGCCACGCCTCCAGGGATGACCATGACGCCGAAGCGCGCGCCTATAGCGCGAGGGACGGGAAAAGCAAGCGGCAAGCCAACCCGCCTGCTTGGGAAGGCTTGCCGCAACTCAAATCCGCTTACTGGACGCGGGTGACCTCGATATCGCGCGAGCGGAGGTAATCCTGCACGCTTTTCTCGCCCGCGAGGTGACCTGCGCCAACCGCGATGAACACCGCGCCAGGCTGGTCGAGCCGTTCGTCGATCCACTCGGCCCAGCGCTCGTTGCGATTATACAGCAGGGCGGCAGCGACAGCAGGATCTGTCATGCTTTTGTTCATGATTTCGGCTAGGCCATCGGCATCGCCTTCGAGCCATTCCGCGACCATTTCGTCCATCATGGTAACCATGCCATCCAGATCGCGGGCCAGAGCCATGAGAAATTCCGTCTGGCTTTCCATGGGAAGCGTATCGAAGAAATCGATTTGCTGGCCAACCGTTTCAAGCGCGGCGCGCTGCGCGGTCTTGGAGGCAGCAGCTTCGACAATCTTCTCGACGCCGCTTTCCGGATCGTATCCCTTTTTGATTAGCGGAAGGACCGACAGGGTCATACCGGCGAACCACGGTTCGAAGCGGTCGAATGCGGCTGGCGGCATGCCCAGCTTGCCAAGCGCCTGCTCGTAAACGGCGCGGTCTTCGGCAGAGAGCATCTGGCGCAGTGTCTGGCCTTCGGGCAGCATCGCCTTCTGCATGATGGCGGCCTGAAGCGCAGGATCTTTCATCGCGTCTGCGGGAATTTCGGTGACGAGCGTATCCGCATTCTCGAGCGCGGCGGCGATATCTTCGTCATACCATTCGACATCGGCAGGCAGGACATGGACCGTACCGAACAGGTAGATGGTGGTGTCTTCGTCGGCCACCTTCCAAAGCGCGGGGCCGGACGGGGCAGCCGGGGTGGAGACAGCGGCGGTGTCGGCATCGGGCGTTCCAGCCGTAGCGCAGCCGCCAAGGGCCAGGGCGATGCCGGTGCATGAGGTAAGGAGGAAGCGTTTCATAAGGTGGTCTTTCTCGTTGGATTGCGTTTGTCGAACGGTGGACGGGATACGTGAGCGGCGACGATCAGATCGGTTGTCTAGTCTTCACCATCATCGAAAATTTCTTCGATTGGCATTTCAAAAAGCCTGGCAATCCGGAAGGCGAGGGGGAGCGAAGGATCGTGCTTGCCGGTCTCGATGGCGTTCACGGCTTGGCGCGACACATCGAGATTGAGCGCCAGTTCGGCCTGGCTCCAGTCGCGCTCTGCGCGCAAGACCTTGAGCCGGTTCTTCAATTCCTGCCTCCGACCAGTTTGACGAAAACGGTCACCAGATAAACGGTTACGCTCAGCAGAGCCGCGGTCCCATTATTGGTCCAGGCAAAGCTGTCGAATGGAAAGAACAGTGCATGGGCAACCAGCCAGAGCACGATGGTGGCAAACCCTGCAGCAGTGCCGGAATGCCAGATTGCCGATGTGTATTCATCACGCCCGCGCCAAATCCACATCCCTGCGAAGGCTACGAGGAACAGACCTGCGGCGATACCCGAAAGGAAGTCCGGCAATTGCCAGACATAGCCGAGCCATAGAATTGCAACCGACGCGCTCGCCGTGAAGTGACTGACGAAGAACTGATCCGCGCCCACATTCTTCCGTTTTTTCTGTTTCTCGATATTCATTCCGTTATCCGTCCGAGCGTTTGAGGGAATCAGCCTTGGTTGTCGATAACATTGCTAGCGAGGCGCTCGGTACGAGCCTGCGCTACCGCCAACGCGACTTTGGTGCGTGCAGTTTCCCGCAGATCGGCGCGACACTGCGCCTCGGCGTGCATGATTTCGAGACCCTTGCCACCGATCCGGCAGGCGCGGCGAATTTCGCGGTCCATGCGTGCCTCGAGGCGTTCCTGATCCGATGCCGATGCGAGGTCCAGATCCGATGTCTTTACCGTAACGACTGCGTGGTGGGTGTAGTCGGCAGACGCCGGGCTGGCAGCGATTGCAAGGGCAGCGGCGACGAGTGCGAAAGTCTTGTTCATGTCAAATCTCCAGCTTGGATGTAGGGTCCAGTGGGTTAGGTCAACCTTCCTTGGTGTCAGGTTTTGCTGACTATATGTCGCGATTCGCTGACTATGTCAACATAACCTGACAAAAAGTTTGGATGACCTGTCATTCGCTTCATATGCGCGGTGCGGCATTGACGGCTTTTTATGCATCGGCCATTGCCCGCCGCATGGACCGTAATCCGCAAAAATCCTTTCAGGACATGATCCTCGCGCTCCACGATTTCTGGAGCGCGAATGGGTGCCTCATTCTGCAGCCCTACGACATGCGTATGGGCGCGGGCACCTTTCACACGGCGACCACGCTGCGCGCGCTGGGCCCGGAGCCGTGGAATGCGGCGTTCGTGCAGCCCTGCCGCCGCCCGACCGACGGGCGTTATGGCGAGAACCCCAATCGCCTCCAGCACTATTATCAATATCAGGTGATCCTGAAGCCAAGCCCGCCGGACATTCAGGACCTCTATCTCAAGAGCCTGTCGGTCATCGGCATCGATCCGCTGAAGCACGACATCCGCTTCGTGGAAGACGACTGGGAAAGCCCGACGCTGGGCGCGTGGGGACTGGGCTGGGAAGTCTGGTGCGACGGGATGGAAGTCACCCAGTTTACCTATTTCCAGCAAATGGGCGGCTTCGACTGCAAGCCGGTGGCGGGCGAACTGACCTACGGGCTCGAACGCCTCGCCATGTATATCCAGGGCGTCGACAGCGTTTACGATCTCGCCTTCAACGACCGCGGCGTGTCCTATGGCGAGGTGTTTCTCGAAAACGAGAAGCAGATGTCGAAATGGAACTTCGAGGTCGCCGAGACCGACGCGCTGTTCGACCTGTTCAACAAGGCCGAGGCCGAGTGCAAGAACGCGCTGGCGCACAACGTCCCCATCGCCGCTTACGAGCAGGCGGTCGAGGCCAGCCACATCTTCAACCTGCTGCAGGCACGCGGCGTGATCAGCGTGCAGGAACGCGCCAGCTACATGGGCCGCGTTCGCGACCTCGCGCGCGGATCGTGCGAAGCGCATATGGAAAAGGAATCGCCGGCATGGGCCGAGAAATATCCGGAGTGGTCGAAATGATTTCTGTGACCATTCAGCACGCACCATGTCATTGCGAGGAGCCGCAGGCGACGCGGCAATCCAGAGCGCAGGTCGATGGATTGCTTCGCTTCGCTCGCAATGATGGGGAGGCAGGGCAATGAGCGACTTTCTTCTCGAACTGCGCAGCGAGGAAATTCCGGCCCGCATGCAGGCCGGTGCGCGCGCCGAACTGGAAAAGCTGTTCCGCCGCGAGATGGACGCGGCCGGTGTCGCCATGGGCAAGCTCACCCTCTGGTCCACCCCGCGGCGCCTGGCGCTGATCGCGCGCGATCTGCCCGAAGCGACCGAGGCGGTCAGCGAAGAACTGAAAGGCCCTCCGGTCGGCGCTCCCGATCAGGCGCTCGACGGTTTCTGCCGCAAGGCGGGCGTCGAAAAGGGCGATCTGGAAGTCCGCGATGTGAAGGGGCGCGAAACCTATTTCGCGGTGAAGAACGTCCCTGGCCGTGCAACCAAAGACCTGCTGGCTGACGCAATTGCGGCGATCATCCGCGATTTCAGCTGGCCCAAGTCGATGCGCTGGGGCGATGCCTCTATCAGTACCGAGAGCCTGCGCTGGGTGCGCCCGCTTTCGGGCATCGTTGCGCTGCTGGGCGACGAAGTGGTCGAGTGCGAGGTGCATGGCGTCACCTCGGGCGCGGTCACGCTCGGCCATCGCTTCCACCACACCGGCGACATCACTGTGGGCAATGCCGGTGATTACGCGATGAAACTGCGCGCGGGTCATGTAATCGTCGATCACGAGGAACGGCAGGACCTGATCCGCCAGGGCGCCGCCAAGGTCGCTTCCGAAGCTGGCCTCAAGCTGGTCGAGGATGAAGGGCTGGTGGTGGAAAATGCGGGCCTTACCGAATGGCCCGTCCCGCTGCTCGGGCGGTTCGAGGAAGATTTCCTAGAAGTCCCGCCAGAAACGATCCAGCTCACCGCGCGCGTGAACCAGAAGTATTTTGTCTGCGAGGACGATAAGGGCGAACTCGCCAACGCGTTCATCTGCACCGCCAATATCGAGGCGGAAGACGGCGGTGCGCGCGTGGTTGACGGCAACCGCAAGGTCCTCGCCGCCCGCCTGTCCGACGCGCGCTTCTTCTGGGATGTCGACCGCAAAAAAACGCTGGCCCAGCACGCCAAGGGGCTGGAGCGGATCACCTTCCACGAAAAGCTGGGGACGGTTGCCGACAAGGTCGACCGGGTGGCCAAGCTGGCCCGCTGGCTGGTCGAGGAAGGTATCGTCAAGGATGCCGACCCGGACATGGCCGAACAGGCTGCGCGTCTCGCCAAGGCCGACCTCGTCACCGAAATGGTCGGCGAGTTTCCCGAACTGCAGGGCCTGATGGGCGGCTACTACGCCCGGGCCGAGGGCCTGCCCGATGCGGTCGCCGATGCCATCCGCGATCACTACAAGCCGGTCGGGCAGGGCGACGAGGTGCCGACTGCGCCAGTGACGGTGGCGGTGAGTTTGGCCGACAAGCTGGATACGTTGGTCGGCTTCTTTCAGATAGACGAAAAGCCTACCGGTTCGAAGGATCCCTTCGCTCTGCGTCGCGCGGCGCTCGGTATCCTGCGGCTGCTTCTTGAAAACGACCTTCGCGCATCGATGTTCGACCTCATTGCAAATGCCGCTCATGCTGGGAAATCTTCCGATGCAGGCCGAGAGATCGCCTCGTTCCTGATCGAACGACTTAAAGTGCAGCAGCGCGAGGCGAATATCCGGCACGATATGATCGATGCCGTCGTTGCCGTGGAAGAAGGCGGCGACAATGTTCGCATGGTGAAACGTACGCAGGCGCTCCAGTCGTTCATGGGCACAGAGGACGGCGCCAATCTCCTCGCCGGTTACAAGCGAGCCGCCAATATCCTGAAGAAGGAAGACTGGCACGGCACCGAAGGCCAGATCGCCCGCACCGGGGAAGAAGATCCGCTCGCGCTGGTCGACGATCCGGACATGAAGGCCGTAATCGACGCCAAAATGAGCGAGCGGCACGCGAAAGAACTTTCCTACCAGCCAGAACCTGCGGAAAAGGCACTGATGGATGCGCTGGCAGATTCGGAACCCGCAGCGGCACGCGCTATCGAAGCGGAAGACTTCGGTGCTGCGATGGCGGCGCTGGCCAGTCTCCGCGCGCCGATCGATCGCTTCTTTGAAGAAGTGACGGTTAATGCGGATGAAGAAAACAAGCGGGCACATCGTCTGGACCTGCTTGCACGCTTCCGTGCTGCGGTGCACAAAGTTGCGGACTTCTCTCGCATCGAGGGATAGCCGATTTCAATCCTATGACACTGTCAACTGTGTCAACTTGCTTCAGATAAACCGGGATGGATATGAACGATACAGTCTTCACCTTCGGCGGAAATGCCCCGCATACGAATGCGCGGCAGAAGGACAAGACCGTCACTGGCGGCAAGGGTGCCAATCTTGCGGAAATGGCCAGCATCGGCCTGCCGGTCCCCCCGGGCTTCACCATCGCGACCGAGGAATGCCTCAAGTATCTGACGGGCGGCAGCGACTTTTCCGAGAAGATGCGCGCCGATGTGGCGCAGGCGCTCTCCCATGTGGAAGCGACCGTGGGCAAGGGCTTCGGCGATGCGGCCGATCCTTTGCTCGTGTCCGTTCGGTCCGGCGCGGCGGTTTCCATGCCCGGCATGATGGATACCGTGCTGAACCTCGGCCTCAATGACAAGACGGTGGAAGGCCTCGCGAAGACTTCGGGTGACGAACGGTTCGCCTGGGACAGCTATCGCCGTTTCATCCAGATGTATGGCGATGTGGTGCTGGGCGTCGATCACGGACTTTTCGAAGAAGCGCTTGAGATCGCCAAAGAAGACAATGGCTATTACGCCGATACGGAAATGAGCGCTGACGACTGGAAGGCACTGGTTTCGCAGTACAAATCCATTGCAGAGCGCGAACTGGGCCAGCCCTTTCCGCAGGACCCTATCGAGCAATTGTGGGGCGCGATCAGCGCCGTGTTCGATAGCTGGGACACCGAACGAGCCAAGGTCTATCGCCGCCTGAACGACATTCCGCATGACATGGGCAC
>CEVK01027249.1_pt1 | contig 14879 bp, 8 predicted proteins | sample 531501 | NCBI WGS metagenome assembly CEVK01 (sample SAMEA2623794, study PRJEB7988) | marine metagenome | biome: marine biome (ENVO:00000447); feature: mesopelagic zone (ENVO:00000213); material: "saline water (ENVO:00002010), including plankton (ENVO:xxxxxxxx)" | depth 740 m | reverse complement strand
ATCGTATTGGGGTCCATAATGCCCCAGCGCTCTACCTCCGGAATCGGGCTACAGATGCCCAGTGACATAGTCCACGTGCTCTTGGATGGCGAGGCTATCGGCAAGAATTACCCCGCCACCGTGCCCATCGTCGCCAATTCCCAGGCTGTGGTTCAGCAGTGGTTGAGTGCAATCGGGAACCAGGATGTTCATAAAGGCAAGGCATTTGAGGACGACATAGTGTCCATCAAGAACAATATTAGGAGCAGATTAGAAGAGACCTGGAGTAATGAGTTGAAGATTTTCGAGACTGTGCGGGCCGTCACTCCCAGGAATACCATCTTCTCACTGGATCCGACCGTCGGTGCCAGCCGGGCTACCCGTTGCCTGGAGATATACGAGCCCAGGACGTACATGCACCCTCACGGCTGGTTGGGACTTGGGTTCGCTTTCCCCGCTGCTATTGGGGCTAAAGTAGGTAAGCCACAAAGCCCCGTGGTCTGCGTGACCGGTGATGGTGGATTCCAGTACAATTTCCAGGAGTTGGCCACTTGTGCCCAGTACGGCATCCACCCGGTAATATTGATGTTCAACGACAACGCTTGGGGAGTACTGAAAGGCTTCCAGGGAGACCGCTTCGGCGAGGAACGCCGATTCGCCACAGACCTGGTGAACCCTGACTTCGTTAAGTTGTTCGATTCCTACGGTTTCGAAGGCACCAAGGTCAGCAACGTCAACGACCTGGGCAAAGCGCTTGAGAGCGCCATCGCCTCAGGGAAAACCCACCTGGTCGAGGTCCAGACCCCAGACGGGTTTGGTGCTCTGACTTAGTGCAATCTTCGGTTACGACCAAGGGTCTGGAATCATTGATTCCAGACCCTTGTTTATTACCTGGTAGACAGCCACAATTGACATAAAGTTGGGATTTGGTGCCTTGACGGTCGCGCCCGAACCCGAGCAAATGGCCTAAGCAACTTTTTGCCAATCCAATGCAGGAGTTTCAATCGCAAATGAGCCAGCCGAAACTGGACAGCGGGGCTACCGGACACCTTTATCCCAGACGCGTCTATCCTCTGGATGCCCATGATCTCAGCGAAGAGCAAATCGCAGTCGCGTTCGCTATGACCTCTCGCCGGCCCGAAGCCTTCGACGAGATAGCCGAGAAGGTCAGCCTGGAGAAAGCGGCCGACTTCCATGAGCGTTGGGTGCTCGGTTACGGCCACAGTTCGGTTGCGGAGCATGCGGTAGTGCACCTCGCGGTGGAGAATGTTTCCCGGCTTGCTGTCGACGCCCTTGAGGACAACCGCCTGGCGTCATACACGGAGAAGTCATCCCGCTATCAGGTGATGCCTGCCGACTACTACTATGTTCCTCAGGAGTTGGACGGATACTCTGCCCTGAAGAAAGAATACGAGACGGCCTGCCAGGCCCTTTTTCAAGGGTACTTCAATCTGATCGACGGCTGCATGGAGTATCTTAAAGAGACAACTCCGCGTATCGCAACGGAGCGGGACGGTGCATTCAATGGGCGGCTGAGCCGCATAGCCACCGACCACTGCCGGGCGGTGCTGCCGGCTGCCACTTTGACCAACGTTGGAGTTACGGCCAATGCCAGAACGCTGGAGCATGCTATCGCCAAACTGGCTTCTTCCGATGTCATGGAAGAGCGAGCTCTGGGCGATGCAGTTAGGGAGCAAGGCAAACTGGTTACGCCAACACTGATCAAATACGCTGAACGGGTTGAGTATCTTGCCAAAGCGTCTGGTGTAAAGCTAGACCAAGCCCGTGGGGCCGGGTTTCCCGATGACCCACCTAGGTCGACCAGCGATGGTGATCCCGAAGTCCGTTTGGTGCACTGGGACCGGATGGGCGAAGAAAAACTGGTGGCGGCGCTACTCTACCAGTACTCCAACCTGTCCTACGACCAGGTCTGGAAGTGTGTCGAAGACCTGGGCCCTGAACCTCGGCAGGCGATCATCGACGAGAGCATTGCCGGTTTGGGCCCTCACGACGCTCCTTTGCGAGAGTTCGAAGTAGTGGACTACAGCTTTGAGTTCTTGATGGACTACGGCGCGTACCGGGAGTTTAAACGACACCGGATGATGACTTACCTGCCTCAGCCGTTGACAGTGGCCCACGGATACCGGATTCCTAAGGTGGTGGCCCAGGCAGGCCTGGAATCAGAGTTCGAGGAAACGGTGGGTCCAGCGGAAGAGGCTTACTGGAAGGTGAGAGAAGTGTCGCCTGTGGCGGCCCAGTATCTGGTAACCCACGCTCATAACCGGCGGGTGCTGACCAAGATGAACCTGCGAGAGTGCTACCATCTCTTTAAGTTGAGGACATCAGATGAAGCCCATTTCTCTATCCGGGAACCTATGACGGACGCCATGCGCTTGGCGGTGGAAGTACAACCTCAGTTCTTCCGTCATATGAAACTCCGGAACTATCCGGAGTGGTGGCCACACTCCGTCACGAGTTAGTTTCTTTTTGAATTGCTGGCGCTTGTTAAAAGACTGTTATCGCTAGCGAGGGTCGAAGTTCGCCGAAGAATCTTCCAACCTAGACCTTGGCAGACTCTTATCTTTTTATGAAAGGATTATGGAGATATCTGGCCGGCGTGTTTAGTCCCGTTTAACTCACAGATAGGCTAGCTGCGACCGAGGCTAGTCGGGCACCCAGCACCCTGGCCTGGGCCAGGTCTTCCTGGGTCACCTCTCCTACCGCTGTAGCACCGTAGTAAGACCCCGAGTTCTTCATGTGCTCGCCCCAGGGCAGTCCGACTATCATCATGCCGCAGGCCAGCATCCAGTGGAGCATCTGCAACAGGGTAATTTCGAGGCCGGAGTGTTGGCCGGATCCGGAGGTGAAAGCGGCTGCAGGCTTTCCGCCCAGAGATCCGTCTTCCCAGAGGTCGCCTTGGTCGTCTAGCCACGACTTCAGCGATCCGGTGATACCGCTCCAGTTAGGAGAACCCAACAGCAAGCCGTCGGAGGCCAGCAAGTCGGCACGGGACGCTTCTGTGATGCGTTTTAGGGAAACGGTTGCCCCGGATATCTCAACGCCTGTGGCGGCAGCCCGCGCCAAGTCTTCGATTGCTGAGTTCTTGCGGTCGTAGAGGACCAGGATGGAGACCGGCATCAGGGGTCTGAGCAATCGCGGGTGAATCCGCAGTTGGGGCATTTGATCTTGCAGCTACGCTCAATCATCGTGCAGCCACAGATCTCGCAAGTCAGATCGTAGGTATTACCTGAGTTAATCTGAAGGAAGAGCGCGCGCATCACAACATTCATATCCATCGTTTGATGGCCACCATGAGGTTGCACGGAGTATAGCAGTCTGGATCTTTTGGCCCCAAGAACTCTTTAACGAAGTTTATCCAGGGTTATAGAGATACTACCGACCTGGGGCATAGGTCACTATCCGAGGGAGCCCCATGGGACCAATGAACGCGGGAGACCATATTTTTGAGGCTCGAGTACGCCGCTGCTGGCGGTTAGTTCAAATGGCTGAGGGTAGTTTGAAGGCCTTCGATCTGCCCTCTGACCCGCTTTATATCTTCTGGATCGGTGGCATCCTTGAGATACGTCTCAAGGGCCGCGATAGCCAGCCGGAACTCGTGCTGCTGGGCGTGGCACCAAGCCAGTTCTTGGTATATGGACGGAATGCCGGGGCTGATGATTGCCATTCGCTGAATGACTCCGATGGCCTTGGGAAGAGCAGCGGCTTCCATGTAGATGCTTTTCAGATTATTAAGCATCCTGAAGAGGATATCGTGCTTCGTCAGAGGTTCGAGAAACTTGTCGGTCCATTCCAAGCGTCCGCCTGACATCTTTTGAACCAGCGTGCGGCAGTCTTCTAGGGACAAAGGGACTCCGCCGTTGAACGGGTCCAGATATTCCGTCGTCCCGTCCAATCCGACTATGAAATGGCCAGGTAGACCGATTCCAGAGCAGCTAAGACCCAGGCGGCGCCCGACCTCCATGAACACCAACGAAAGGGTTATGGGTATTCCTGTCCTCGTCTCCAATACCCGGTTCAGGTAGCTGTTGTCGGGGCTGTAGTATTCCCCTGAATTGCCGCGAAACCCGACGTCGGCAAACAGATAAACTGCAATGGCACGCGCCATGTCAGAGGGAGATGATTTGTCATTCACCTGAAGGGATACACGGGTGGCAAAGGCGTCCAGTTGAGACAGGAGTTTAGGTATGTCGAGATTTGGGTATTCTTCTCCGGCCAGATATAACGCAGCCAGGTCCAATTGGATATCCTCTGCGGGTTTCTGCACCTGGTCGATGAAGAGCGCCCGGAAGCTGGAGTTGGTCGTCATCTGGCTAGCTAGACCTCTAAACCACTAGTCCATCGAAGAGGTCGTCCATATCGGTGGCCTCTTCGACCGTCCAGATACTCTCCAGGACCTGGTCGCATTGCATGTCAGATAGGACTCCGGCGGAGAAACTGCGGAACTTGGCTTCCAGCTCATTGTCGTCCAAGGGGTTGTTTTTGTGGCCCTTAGAGTAGGAGGTGTGGGCGGTGTGCTCGTTGCCGGCCTGGTCGGTCACCGTGATTCGGCAGTTGTACTCAGACGGGAATTTGGCGGTGAACTCCGCGTCTTCGGACAGGGTCATCTTGGCCATGGTCGCCCGCTTTGCGGGGTCGGCTATGAGCTGGGGGGTGAAGCTGCCTGGGGTAACCGCTCCTTCTTGGAAGGCGGCTGCCACCAGGAAAGGGATACTGTGGTCGGCGGTCTCCCTAGTCTTTGGGTCCCACTTCTCCGGCTCGCTTGAGGCGCTACTGGCAGCGGTGTGATAGGTATCGATGTGGATGGATTTGATGTCTGCCAGCAACACCTTTTTGCCCAGTTCTAGGGCCAGGCCAATAGGCGCTTGGGTGTGGATCTGGGACGGATAGCTCTTCACGATGGTCTGGGTGATGCGGAAGGGGTCGTCGCCTTTTCGGTTGGCACCTAAGGGGAATTCGGCGATCTCGACTGGTTTACCAACTGCCTGTTCCCATAGGCCTCGTTTGCCCTCAAACGGCTCTCCTGGGCCGCTCATTCCCTCCGCGGCCAGCATGGCCGCAAAGACAGCGGAACGGGTGGCGGCGGCGGTGGCGCAGCCCTTCCACATGGATAGCTCACCACTGCGAGTCACGGCTAGGGGCAGAGAGGGCGTCACAGCCAGGGATATGGCGTGGCCCATCTGCTCTTGGTCCAAGCCTAGGATTCGGCCAGCGCCACAAGCTGCACCGATGACGCTGAAGACTCCCTGGTCCCAGCCCAAGTCTCCAGCAACTACCTGGTCGGACAACCGACAGAAGACCTCATAGGCCAGGGCGATGGCTGTTACCACGGTGCGGCCGTCGGCGATCATCGGATCAGCCAGGGCCAGCACAGCTGGAATCATGTCGCTGGGGTGCCCGCCGCCAGGGGAGAAATAAGAGTCGTTACAGTCCAGGTACCGGACCATCACACCGTTGGCGAACCCTGCCATATCGGGAGACGTGTATTCGTTAGTGCCCAGCACTCGCGAAGGTGTTGTGCTGGTGATTGACGACGCCATACCCCGGGCGATCTTGGCGGGCTCGGAAACGAAACCGCCCATGGCACAGCCCACGGTGTCCACCAGGGTCCGTTTGACCTGGTGCACGGTCTTGAACCCTAGGTCTTCAAAGGAGAGCCTGCAGGCGTAGGCCGCCAGCATTTCGGTGGTCCGGTCCATTTGTGTTCCTCTCGTTATCATCATTCTTGAAGTCGGTCTGCTCATCCTGAACTTGTTGAAGGACGCCGCCGGCCAGTCTATGAGAAGGTGTTTCCCAAGCGACGTTTCGACAGACTCAAAATAAGTGGCCTTTGCCCGCTGGAATGACGATGCGGGTGTATTGCTAACGCAGGACAGCTTCAGCCATGCGCTCTAGTTGCTCTCCCATCTCTTTCTCGGTTTCCACGTGCTCGGGCCGGACGACTACGCGGTCTGCTCCGGCGTTGAGCAGGGATTGGACTATCTCTTTCTCCGGCAGTTGGCCATAGACGGAGATAGTGATGGACTTGGGGTCACGTCCGGCTTCAGCAGCCATGGCGTCCAGTTTCTTGCGGCTCTCCTCAACCTCTGCGGGCGTCACCCGGTTGGGCAACCAACCGTCAGCACAGGCTACGACCCGGCGAAGCACGTTCTTGGCCATGCCCCCCAAGATAATGGGTGGGTGGGGCGTCTGCGCCGGCTTGGGATAGGACTTAACCAGTGGAAAGTCGAAGTAGCGACCGTGGTATTCTGCTTCTTCCTTGGTCCAAAGCTCTTTCATCACTTCGATGGCTTCTCTAGTCTGGGTCCACCGGTGTTCAAAGTCACCGCCCATAAGTTCGGTCTCTTCCTTGAGCCAGCCGGTTCCGATGCCGAACTGGAATCGTCCGCCGCTGTAGCGGTCCAGAGTGGCAATCTCCTTGGCCAACAGCAAGGGGTTCCGCTCGGGTACCAGCGTGATTCCAGTGCCCAGCTTGATCTTGCTGGTTACGGCGGAGGCTCGTGCCAGGGCGATGTAAGGATCGGTGAAGTGGGAGTACGTCCACGGAATATCGCCGCCCGTGGCAGGGAATGGGCTGTCACTGTGGACCGGGACTGCCGCGTGTTCGGCGTACCAGATGGACTCGAATCCCAAGTCTTCGGCAGTTTTGGCCATGAATGCCGGGTCGATGGTATATGCCGGTAAGGGCACCGATGTTCCAACGCTCATATTCTTACTCCAGTGTCGATTTTGAGTTTGGGTCTGTTAATCTCCAGCGGGTTGCACCTGTTTCGCCTGAGACTCGATGAGGTCGTATCTTTCGCCAGCCATCAAGCCGACTCTGGGCACGTCTTCGTTCAGCAGATAACCTTCAGAGACAAGGTCTCTAGCCACGCCTTCCACCCTGTCTAGGTAGTCGTCCTTGGAGGCATAGCGTTCTTCCACGGATGGCCGTGGGTCTGAGATGTCCTGGCGCTCCTGCCGGGTGAAAGTGAATGGTACGGTTGAGCCCATAATTTTATGCGTCTGGTCTGGCCCTCCGGTGTCGGAGCGACGGAGGTTCCAGCCGGTAACGGTAGCCAAGGGAACCTCTACGTCTGGTAGACGTATACCGGCCACCTCGTTGCCGTCGGAGTCAACGGCGGAGACAAGGGCAGGGTATGGCGCTCCGTAGACGGGGGGGAGATTTTCAATGATCCCTTGGCGGGGTCCGAAATCGTACCGAGACAGGTGCCTCAGGTGTCCCGGAAATCCGAACCCTGGGATAGCTTGGTAGACGGATCGTAAAGACTCACCGGGAACCGCTGTCCCTTCGTCTAGCCGCGCGTGTTTGCTGGGCGGCGGAGCAGTATTGTTGGTGACCCAGGCGTCAAGGTTGGCCACGGCTGACCGCAAAAGGGGACGCCAGTCGACCCAGTTAAATGGGTGCTTGCCGACAGCACCCGTGGGCTGGGTGTGGGTTAGAGGCAGCGCTCCGGCGCTGTGCTGTGTGCTGGAAAAGTGGTAGATCCGCACTTGGTCGTAAGGGGTTATGTCCCTGACACCAGTGGAGTCCATATGGGTTAAAGCGCTGTGGCCGCCCCAATATTCACTGGAGGTGTTGGTAAAGAAAATCTTCGGCACTTTTGCCCTGCCCTTCAACCGTTTGAGCAGGCCGTCGGTCTGGCCCGTCTCCGGATCAGTCTGGTCGATGTCGGCGAAAGGGAAGAGGCTGCCGGTGCTGGCTTCCACGGTGTTGGACGGTTGGCCGAACCGTTGGTTGAACTCGCCTCGGCGCCCGCCTGCGATGTGGGAGATGATGCCGTCAAAGACCATGCGGTCTTCTTCGTCCTGGTTCATCGCCAGGTAGAGCATGTGACGCAGGAAACGCCCACTTTGAGACGAACCAAAGGCCATGGTGTGATGGATATCCCCGGCGCATGGATTATCAAGGTTATTTGAGTACCTAAGGTAGGAGATGAGGTCTCGGACTCCTGCGAAGCCTAATCCCACTAGTGGCGCTGTAGCGGTTGTGTAGATGCACTGATAGACCTTACCGGCCTTGAAACCTTTTTCCAAGGATATGTGATAGGGGTCGGGTTCCAGTTCGCCTTGCTCCAACCGGCCGATAGACCAATCGGAACGGGGAATAATTGTTGCCGGTCCGCCATCATAATCGTGGACCAATAGCTCGGCGTCTAGCTGTTCTAGGCTACTGGCCGGATAGGGCATGTGCCCCCGGTCTGAGAGCATCTGGAATAGGGATGTCCGGTTTGGCTGGAACGTGACGGCGATGCGGCCGGTTACCGGGCCATTGGCGTCTGATGCATTGGGAACATGGACACGGAGTAACCCAGGAGTCTCGGGGACATCGTGCTGCCAGCCGCACCAGACCTGAGTGTAACCCTGCCGCATCTGGTAACCGTTGCCATGGCCCATCGGGTCCGTCTCGGGGGTGCTGTTTATGCGCATAAGAGACAACGGCTTGCCCCGGTTCACTACGTCGAAGAATAACTTGTGGCTACCCTTCTGTTGGTCGACGGGCTTAATGATCCTGAATTCGGTGGAAAACTCGACCAACCCATCCTCATTCTTGGGGGCGAGTTCTAGGTCAGTGATCGGGCTATTGCTAGGGTCAGACGGGTCAACAGCGAAGTGGGCGATGCCGTCTAGCTGTTCGAATGCGCCGACATCACCAAAGAGAATACCTTCGGCGTATGGCCGACGTTCTTTGATGTCCAAGTAAGTAACTGCCAATGGTTGTCTCCGTGTTAACTAAAGGACTGTATCTGGGTCAACGTCCAGATCGGTGGGCGGGTCCTCACTAGCGAACTCGTGCCACCACGCGGTGAAGTTGTCACTGCCGTGTTTCTCCTTCAACCGTGCCAGGTGGGCTTTGGCCTGATCCAGAACCTGCAGGTTATTGGTGCTTGCCAACTGGTAGGTGCGGCCGGCCCACAATAAGGCACCGGGGACGTCATCACGTTCTTCAGCAATCATGCCTAGTTGTCCGTATGTGCGGCAGATACGGTTCAGATCTTGCAGTTCTTCGAAGATGTCACGGGCCTGGCCGTACCATTCCTCAGCTTTCTCCAGGTTCTTCTGCTGGTGGAAAAGCACGCCCAGCTGGCGGCATTCGTCGCCCTCGGACCTCCGGTCGCCTACAGCCTGCCATTTATCCAAAGCCATCATGAACCAGTGCTCGGCGTCGTCAACGAACATGTCTCGGGCTTGTTCGACCAGTCCGAGGTGATGGAACTCTACACCCATCTGAGCGTGGTTGCCCATGCGATCGCTGACCTGCAACGCTTGCTGGTACCAGTTCTCGGCCTCGTCGAATTGGTACTGGGCGTGGCAGACCGTGCCCAGCGAGTGGTAGACCATGACTGCATTCTCCTCGTCCCGTGCCTCTTCGAGTATCTCCCTGGCACGCTGGTACCAACTGGCGGCTTCGTCGTATTCGAACTTGTACTGGGAGCATAAGCCGAGGGAGCGGTAGTCCTTGACCATCTCCTCGCCGTCGTTAATGCGCTGGTGTATATCCAGCGCCTTGCTGAACCATTCCTTGGCTTCGGTGTAGCGTCGGCGGTACTGGCAGACCATGCCCAGTCCGTAATAATCGTCGGCCACCGTCTCTTCATCTTCGCCGCCCTCAATAATGGCCAGGGATCGTGTGTATAGCTCCTGGGCCTCTTCTAGTTGCCACCGGTTCTGCGCCACCTGACCCATCTGGTGGAATACAGCGGCTGTGCGCGGGTCGGAGTCGCCGTCATCTTGGCTGGATAGGTATTCCAGCAATTGCTGGTTCAGTCCGTCTGCTCGCTCGAACTCCCTGGTCTCGATGCACTCGCTGGCCTCGGTGCCGAGGAGGTACAGCCAGAGTTGGATGCCGCCGGTCTGTTCCGCTTCTTCTGCGGTGGCTCCAGTTACCTCGAGCAACTGACGGCGTAGGCGCCTCAGTTCCGGGTAGCGTTTCTGCATGCGGAAGACCTGGGCCAAGGGTTGCACAAGCAGTTGAGCGTTGTCCCACTGCCCCGCTTCCAGGGAAAGTGCCAGCGCCTGGGTGATGTTGCCTTCTTCAGCCAGGATAGCGGTGGTGCCGGCGTCCTGGTTCTCATAGAGGGTCTCCATGAAATAATCAGCGGTGTCTGCGTAGACCCGTACCACTTCTTGTTCCAGCTGTTGTACGCTGCTCTGGGGGAATTGACGGTACAGACTGCGTCCCAGGTACCAAGGCAATGAAGGATGGATCTGGTAGACACTGGGCGTGATGGGTTCTAAGAACCCACTGCCGAGGGCGCTTCGGAGCAGTGTCCGGCACGCGCCATAGCCAAGCTGTTCGCCGGTAACCGACTTGTATGCCTGGCCCTCCTGGGTGATGTGCGTCAGGATGTCCATCATGACCCGGTTCCGGAACAGTGAAAGGACAGGCAGGTGGACCCTGCTGCGGTGGGTCATGCGGGTGAAGGCATGGTCCATTACTACTGTCAGGTAGGAAGGGCGGCCTTCTTCGTCGGCTCCACGCTCGTGCTGTTCGAGCTCGGATCTCAATTCTCCTACTAGGACCGAGGCAGGTACATCTTTCAATAAAGGAAGAGCGATTTCCATGGCCAACGGATGGCTCTCGACCATATCCAAGATCTGAAGGTACTCGGGACCAAGGCGCATAGGGTCAGCGCCGGCTTCTTCCAACAATCTAGTTCCCAATACAATCCGGTCGTGCCCGCTCAGCCCGCTCAGCCGGGTGCTGCTGTGGGGCACAGACAGCCATGATTCGCTCTCCCGACGGCTGACTAGCAATAACCACGTCTGGCCACCTTCGGCCACTTCTTTTAGGAACGAGTCCAGGTCGGCAAGCTCACTGTCTTCTAGCAAGCCAGGCGAGCCGGCTGGGAACCCGGCCAGATTCTGCAAGCTGTCCAGAACCAGCAATGCAGGATTTTCTCTGAGGTATTCTGTCACCCACCTTCGGCGGTCTTCGTGCCGAAGGTCTCCGAAGTCTAGTCCTGCCAAGGAGGTGCCGATCTCGTGGAGCACTCGTTCCAGCCCGGCGCCGACCTCAAATGCTGTATAAAAGACTCCCCCAGTGCGCCCGCCGGTCTTGCGCAGCCACGATGCTAGACCTAAGGCAAGCTCTGACTTGCCGGAGCCTACGTCTCCCGAAAGCATGACTACGGGAGTCTGGAGGAACCGGCGTTCAAGCTCCAGCAGTTCTTCGTGCCGCCCGATCAACCCATAGGGGCCGCCGCGGGGTAGTTCGGTGCCATGCGTGTCTTGTTCGGGCGGGGCCATGCCAGGGACAGGCTCATCTTGTTCCTCAGCCACAATGGCTTCCGGTGAATAGGTCTTGGACTCGAAGGCCATGGGAAGTGTCCAGTCCCAGGAAACCAGCGGGCCGGCGGCAGACGGGCGCTGGGGATGCTCCATCATAGCCTGCCGGACCGTGGCGATTGCTGTGGTTACCGGACTGCCACTGCTCAGCTCTTTGAAGAAAAATTCAGAGAGCAGGACTTTTCCGGCACCTCCGATCGGGAGTGGCGCGACTACCACCTGAGGGACGCCGTTTTGGGCTAGGCCAGCAGTGAATGACATTACGTCGTTGAGAGGGCTGGAAGCTGAGGCGTTGACCAACACTACTGGAGTCTGTGCACTGTTTAGGGTTTGTGCCAATGCTGCAGCGGCGACGGTTTGGACTCCTCCGGAACCGTCTTCCATGTGGATACCCCGGCTGTCGATGGTAAAACCATCTAGATGGACCAGGTGGTAATGGGCTCGCTGATTTGACAGATGCTCTATGAAATTGGCCTCCGTGGAGGGTCTTAGGCAGTCCAACTCGGCTGAGACAGGCAGTGATTCCAGAGCTGTTAGCGCCTCAGAGGCGATGCTCCCCGTACCTTCTGTTGAAGGGGGCAAGAGCAGCAGGACGTTCAACTGGTCGGTGGGCAGTTTGCCGGAGAAACTTTCTAACGGTTCGGGCGATGTACGCCTTGAGATTCCAGTCAATCTGGAGGCCAGGTAGGCATCACCTCCATTGTTCAACAGCTCCCAAGGCAAGCCTAGAAACTCAGGTCGGGTGGAGATGACGGAGAGCAGAGGCGGCTCTGTTTCCGAGGCCTTCTCCGCGAGGGAGCGGGCTTCGTTGCCAGACCCAAAGACAGACTGGAACAGCAACTGTCCGAGGTCTTTCAGACCTACTTCCACCTTTTGAGCTCTTTCCACGGCTTCGCCAAAGGTGTTTTTCGGGTATTCGGTGAGGTACCAGCGGATCTCATCAGATTCGGATTCGGTAAGCGGAAGAGAGAAGTCTACGGCCGGGGCAGTTTCGGCCCGACCGTTAGTGTCGATATATGAGAGTTGTACCTGGCCCGACTCGGCCAAGTCGACTATTTGCAGTGAATCTGCCACGGGGGCCTCCGGGTGTATCCAGGTGTAGACCGGCGCGAGTTAATCCCGCCGGGAAATCTTCTTGATTCAGACTGAGAACGAATCTCGGAACCATACTATCATCGGCCACATTACCAGTCCAACAAAATAGTTGTGGGCGTGGACTTGGTTGGCCGAGTAGGTCTCGAAGAAACCGGGAACGGCGGTAAGTTCGCTCTCACACGTATGGCGGTAGTTAGGGTAGGGCGGCGGTCGAGAGCAATTCGACTGACTACCGCTGGGAGTGATTCACCAGATTACGGCTTTCGTCTATGGGACCCCACCGCCGGTCATCTTGAGCGCTGACTCCGGGTAGAGAGTCTCTATGAAATCGGACCTGTTACAGGGTTCGGCTATGCGTAAATGATAAGAAGCGTCTTAAGTTTGGCCTGCCCGCCAGGCCCCTGCGCGCCAATCATCGGGGCTGGGGACTGGATCGATCAGAACGTCTACGACCGCTGGCTTGCCTGATGCTTGGGCCGCCCGAAGAGCGTCAGGCAGGTCTTTAGAATCGTTGACTTGCACACCCCACGCGCCCATACCTTCGGCTACGGTGGCGTTGTTTGTGGGGTGGAACTCCGACGCAATCTTGTGGCCTTCGGGCTGGTGGTCATTGACCATGCCCAGCGTATTGTTGTTAAACACCACGCAGATTATTGGCAGATCGTATTGGACCGCTGTGGAGATAGCGTTGACCACCATCATATAGCCGCCGTCTCCTGTCACCGCAACCACCGGCTGGTTCGGGTAGACCAGCTTCAGTCCGACCGCGGCTGGTAAGGCCCAACCCATGCCCGCCGTGCCGCCGGGACTGTAGAACGTGTTGGCTTGCTGGGCGCGGTATAGATGAGCCATCCAGGTGCGATTGTTTCCGGCGTCAAGGGTGTAGATAGTGGATGGGTCCATGGTCGCTTGAAGTTGGGCAATCAGCCGCTGAGGCTTAATTGGCGAACTGTCTTCGTGCATCTCTGGCTGGTCGTGGTAGCCGCCAGTTTCGCGGCGTACAGGCATGCTGTCGGTCCACACCTGCCGTCCGGAATTATCTGGGGCAGCCATATCTGATGCTTCCACCATCTGTTCCAGGATTACCTTGGCGTCTCCAATGAGGCCTAGTTCTACGGGAAAGGACCAGCCGGCGTTGCGCTCGTCGATGTCGATCTGGATGATGCGCTGTTTGTTGGGGTCGAAGATGTCGGGGCGCTCGCCCACCGTCTCTTGGGAGCGGAGCAAAGCGCCGACTACGAGGACAGTGTCAGCATCGCCCACAGCTTTGTTGGCTGTCTCTTGGCCGTAGGTACCGACCATGCCCAGGGCCAGTGGATGGTCTTCAGAGATAGCGCTCTTTCCTTTGTAGCTGGTCGCCACGGGAATGCCCCATTGCTCTGCTAGCTGTTGGAGTTCGGAGTGAGCTCGGGCCACATGAACGCCATTCCCGGCTATGATGACCGGCCTGCGAGATTCGTTGAGTATCTTCACGGCCCGCTGAATATCCACCGGCGCGCTGGCCGGTTTGGCCGTGTTTAGGAACCCGGAGGCGTTGTGGATGAAGGGAGGAGATTCTACGTCTACTTGTCCGCTTATGGCCGCCGAGCGCATCAGCACGGTTGTGGGTCCTGGGCGGCCGCTGACGGCGTGTTTGATAGCCATCTGAGTGCCGAGCACGGCCTCTTTAGGGCTGGTAGCAAGGGTGGTGTACTTGGTCATGGACTTGAAGATCGACTGGAGGTCGATGCTGCCATACTCGCCTGCACCCGACTGGTTGGCTGGCCGCTGGGCCGCCCCACCGTCAGAGGTGTCGGTCAATATCAGCATGGGTGAGCTGCTGAGCATGGCTTCCATTATGCCGAAAGTGGCGTTAGAGCCCATGAACAATCCCTGGCCCATTATCGCGGCTGGCTTCCCAGACGCACGACCGTAAGCGTCGGCCATGATGGCTGCAACCTGCTCGTGACGAACCAATAGAGTCTTAATGCGGTCCTGTTTGGTCTCAAGAATCTGGAATATCTGGCCAGTGCCGCCTCCGGGGATACCGAACACGTATTCGACGCCGGCCTCTTCCAGAGTCTGGACAATCATCTCGCTGGCTAATGGCATTTTTTCACCCTTGGTTGATGTTTCTCTGGACGGTCACGCCCCTCGAAGGTTGTGGGGATGATACCCTTCGCCCATAAACGGGTCAAGAAATCGTTCTACGCCTCATTCGTGCCTGAGTTAAGGTATCCCAGATCTAGGCTGGGCTGGTTGACCCCCATTGGGCGCGGGCGTATCATCCTTCCAACCTGAGGCAGCCCAGGCACGACTTTGGGCTTGGGTATCCCTGGAAGATTTGTCTAGACAGAGAGGGGAATCATGCGTGGTGCCGATGCTATAGTTCGCGCGCTGGAACAGGAAGGAGTTGAGTACATCGCCGGTTTTCAAGGCGGTGGTTTGAACCCCCTTTGGACCGGCCTAAGGAATTCCGAGACCATTAAGGTCTTCGCCGCTAGAAACGAAAGATTGGG
>CEVK01012295.1_pt1 | contig 14942 bp, 8 predicted proteins | sample 531501 | NCBI WGS metagenome assembly CEVK01 (sample SAMEA2623794, study PRJEB7988) | marine metagenome | biome: marine biome (ENVO:00000447); feature: mesopelagic zone (ENVO:00000213); material: "saline water (ENVO:00002010), including plankton (ENVO:xxxxxxxx)" | depth 740 m | reverse complement strand
CGATCTACATCGTCCGTGTTAATGGCGTGATAAACCGCCGTTGCTCCGCCACCTTTGAGGATTTCGAAGACCACCTCAGAAGCGTTCTCCGGAGTCGGATTCATGCCTGCCTCGACGGTGAGTTCCGCTAGATTCTTACCAGTCATGGACGGATCCCAAGTGTTGCGGGAAATAAATATGTTCTTGGGGTCACCACCTCCGCGATCGTAGAGAATCTTCAGTACAACTTCATTCTTAATGGCGGCACGCGTTTCTGGACTTTCAATACGTTCCAGCATACGGACACGACCTCCCTCCTGTGCCCATTGTGGAATTAAAGCGTTGATGCCGGTTTGAGAAGCTGTGTAAGGATATTGATCGATAGTGATATCGATACCACGCTCACGGGCTTGGTCAACTAGTCGTAAACTGTCAATGGACGATCCCCAGTTTTCGACACCAATAACTTTATGGTGAGTCATTTGTACAGCGATGCCGCTTTCTTCACCGATGCGAATGGTTTCATTAACTGAGTCGATCAGCTGAGCAGCTTCTTCTCTCATATGAGAGATGTAGATGCCGCCGTGTTCGGCAGCAACTTTGGATAACTCAACGATTTCTTCAGTGGACGCGAAACTACCGGGCACGTAAAACAATCCGGTAGAAAGGCCCAAGGCGCGTGTTGCATGGCCTGCTGAACCATATCCTTCATTTGCTCCAATTCCACCAGAGTTGGGTCGCGATCTTCCGCTCCGATAATCTGGGATCGGATAGTTCCGTGCCCTACAAAGATCCCCCAGTTCGGGCTTATCTGCTTGTCGATTATGGTTTGATAATGTTCGTCAACGGGAAATGGTGAAGTTCCGTCATTACCTTCGGTAAGAGTGGTCACTCCTTGCAACAAGGCGCTCTCAGCATTGGGCACATCCAAAATTCCACGCAGAGCATGGGTGTGGGGGTCGATAAAACCTGGGGCTACAATAAGCCCATTTGCATCGATAACCTGACTGCCAGTGTCGGATGACAAGTCACCAATGCGGACAATACGTTCACCATTAATAGCGACATCTGCCTCATACCAAGGATTTCCCGAACCATCAACGACTCTGCCATTGCTGATGATAATGTCATAGTTGTTTTGGGAATAAGCATGACTTATTCCCAAGGCCACCAGTAAGGCTAACAGACGATAAAAGCGCATTCTCTGCCTATTGTTACCAAATTCTTATGCGTTCTTCCGGAGGTAAATACAAATCATCTTCCGGTGTTACTTCGAAAGCCTCATACCATTCGTCGAAATTTCGGACGACACCATTTACCCGAAACTCTGAGGGTGAATGAGGATCGGAAGTGAGTCGCTGGATCAGAGCATCTTCCCGATACTTACGCTGCCATACCTGAGCCCAAGCTAGGAAAAACCGTTGATCACCAGTGTAACCGTCTATAACGGGAGCTTCTTCGCCGTTTAGTGACATCTTATAGGCGCGGTACGCTAACGATAGCCCTCCTACATCGCCGATGTTTTCACCCAGCGTGAAGTTCCCGTCGATAAAGTAACCAGGTACTGGTTCGAATTTTTCGTACTGCATGGCCAGCGCTGCCGTGAGCACTTCGAAATTAGTACGGTCTTCCTCGGTCCACCAGTTACGTTGGATGCCAGCAAAATCGGATTTTGACCCCTGGTCGTCGAAACCATGGCCCATTTCATGACCAATAACAGCACCGATACCGCCGTAGTTCACTGCGGGGTCAGCAGCCGGATCGAAAAACGGAGGTTGCAGAATACCTGCAGGGAACACGATCTCATTAAAGGACGAGTTATAGTATGCGTTGACGGTTTGGGGCGTCATACCCCACTCTTCCCGATTCGTTGGATTCCCTAGCCTACTAATCTCATCCTGGTAATTATACTCGCGTACGTTTTGAGCATTCTGAAAAAGGTTGTCTCGAGTAATGTCGATAGACGACAGATCTTTCCACTCATCTGGATAGGCTATCTTAGGGCGGAAGAATTCCAATTTTTTATTCGCTTCTTCTTTGGTCGCGGAATTCATCCAGTCGTTATCTTCGATGCTCTGGGCTAGTGATGCGCGCAAATTTTCTACTAATTGGGTCATCTGCTGTTTGGCTGATTCAGGGAAATGGCGCTCCACATATAGCTGCCCGACGGCTTCACCGAGACTGTTCAGCGCACCAACGCGTAGCACGCCTCTTTCCCAACGCTGACGTTGTTCCGGTACACCATTGAGTATTCTGGAATAAAAATGGAAAGCCTCCTCGTCGACTTCCTCCGAGAGTACGCTGGCATTATCGACAATGAATCTATAGGACATATAACTCTTCCAATCATCGACGGGCAGGTTACTTACAAGGTCGATAATGGGATACATGGCACTAGGATATGAAACATTTAGGTCTTCTAAATTCTGGATACCAGCGGCGGCAAAGTAGGCATTCCAATTAAATCCTGGGTATTCAGCTAGAAATTCTGCATAAGTCATCGGGTTATAAGTCAGATCTCGATTGCGTCGTTGATCGCGCGGCCAGGTATGTTCCGCAATCTGGGTCTCTAGTGCTAATATTTTATTAGCTTTCTCGATGGTGTCTTCGAGATTTGCAAAATCTAGAACACGAGCAATGTGATCAACATACTCTTTTCGCACATTCTCGTACTGCTCAGTATCGAGCAGGTAATAATCTCGGTCTGGCAAGCCCAATCCGCCTACTGATAGAACTAGCTGGTGTCGGTCCGGGTTACTGCGATCAGCTCCCACATAAAATCCGAAAGGACTTGCGGTATTATCAATCATGGCACGACCAAATCCTGCGACAAGCTCTTCTTGTGTGCCTATTTCGTTTAGTGTAGCTAGACCAGTAATTAGCGGTTGGATACCAAGACGGTTCAGAATCTCGGTTCCCATGTAACTCAGGTAATAGTCACTGATCTTCTGTCCTATAGAGCCAGCCACTGGCTCGGTAGAAGTTAAGTCATCAATGATACTGCGTACACGTTGGTCAGAACGATCACTGAGAACGGTAAATGAACCGTAGTTACTGCGGTCAGAAGGCAGCTCAAAGTCATCAAGCCACTTTCCGTTTGCAAAGCGGAAAAAATCATCGCCCGGTCTTATGCTGGGATTTTGGCTAGTGAGGTCTATTCCGAATTTGCCCAATTCTGGAGTGACCGGTACATCAGGTGCTAATTCTCCTCCAGTATCTGTCACTGGATCTGAAGCTAATATTGGGGCACCGGATTCTTCATTACCGCAGGCAACAAGCAAAACGTAAAAAGAACAAAGCGTAAAAAGCTTAAATGACGACATCATTTCGAGACCTCCAATCGTCTAAAACTAAAACATTAGCAAGAGTATACCTGAATTGGAGTCACCTGAAGGTTGCTTAAAGTGAAGAAAAAGGCATGCCCTTATAATTGGTGTGGGTTGTCTGTAATATGCAGAGAGGACAATCAACTCAGTTAAATGGGAGGAAGTTGAGCACCATGGTGAGCATACTAAACAAATCTGTTGCCACTGCTTGTGCAGCGTTACTAACCTTGGTGTTAATTTTGCCTGCGACCGCTCAGGAAAATGCGACTCCAAACGGTATTGCTGACGATCGCGCAGATGCCTACGCTTTTACAAATGCAAATATTTATCAATCTGACGGCTCCTTTATCAGCGGCGGCACTCTGCTTATTCGTGACGGACGTATCTTAGAGATTAATGAAAATACTTCGGTGCCTGGAGGGTTTTTCGAAATCGACTTGTCTGGGCGTTATATTTATCCTGGGCTGATCGATATTTATACTGATTACGGAATATCTGAGCTTGAGCGAGAAGACAATAATGGGGCAGCGGAAAACCTTTTACCCAGTGATCAGGCGTTCAACATTAATGATGCAATACGTTCAAATTTTCGTGCCAGTACGGTATTTACACACGATGAAGAGGAAAGGGAAAAATATCGAGACCTAGGCTTCTCAGCAGTCCTCAGTCTGCGCCCCGACGGCATCGCTCGTGGCACCTCCGCGCTGATTACTCTGGGGAACAGGAATGCTAATGAGTCAATTATCGCACCAGATATCGCCGCACACTATTCACTGGATAAAGGCTCCTCCGCTCAGTCAATGCCCTCTTCACTAATGGGTGCCTTTGCTTTACTGAGGCAGACTTACCTCGATGCTCAGTGGTTCAATGGTCAAGATCCAAGGCCGTTTACAGATGATTCTCTGGAAAGCTGGATCCGAATTCAGGCACTTCCTCAGATAATGGAAGTAGACAACTGGCAGGAAGCATTAACAGCAGACCGCATTGGTGATGAGTTTAATACCCAGTACCTGCTTAAGACCGCTGGGGACAGTTATCGTCGTGCCGATTTGATGAAAAACACCGGTGCAACACTCATTGTGCCAATAGATTTTCCCGAGGCCCCTAGCGTAGAAGATACTCTCACTTCTGATGAAGTTTCTTTAGAGGTTCTTAAGCACTGGGAACTGGCTCCCTTTAACGCTTCTATTCTAGCGGAAAATGAAATTCCGTTTGCTATTACTTCAAGCGATGGCGAAGCCAATTTTTGGGATAGTCTGCGTATGTCAGTCAAAAACGGACTACCCCGCCAACTAGCTATTGATGCCATAACCCGCGTACCTGCGAGTATACTAGGGTTAACTGAATTAGTGGGACAATTGACCCCTAATGCATTAGCTAATTTTTTGATTACTTCTGGGCCATTGTTTACTGATGATTCCCTTATCCTTGAGAACTGGATACAAGGTGACCGCTATGTGATTAATTCTGATTACGACGATCGTGAAGGAGTATATGAATTAACGATTGAAGATCAAAATTTCCAGTTAGAGCTCAGCTTTGATGAAGGAGAGGCATTGGCAGAATTGGCGTTACCAGGTGATGAGACACAGCAGGCCAATCTAGATCTAAGTGATGATCTTATATCTCTCAGTTTTGTGATAGATAACGAAGGCAACAGGGTAAGACTTAGTGGCTGGCCCGACGGGAGTGGCTGGCGTGGTACTGGACGCACTCCGAGTGGAGCGCTAGTGGATTGGCAACTTACACGTAGCGGAAACCTAGAAGATGGTAGCACTGAGTCAATTGGCGACGAGTTAGCGGAGCTGCCGAGCCCGGTCCTATACCCCTTTTCTGCATATGGGCGACAGGTGGCCCCTGAGCAACAGGACTTTCTGGTCCGCGGTGCAACAGTTTGGACGAATGAGGATGAAGGAGTTGTAGTCACTGATGTCCTGGTTCTGGATGGACGCATAGCAGAAATAGGCGATGGCATCTCCGCTACTGGTGTGACAATAATCGATGGCGCTAGTAAGCACCTGACTCCGGGTATTATTGATGAGCATTCTCATATTGCGTTGTTCAATATAAACGAAGGACAAGCGAACTCCAGTATGGTGCGGATGAAGGATGTGGTGAATTCTGAAAATATTAATATCTACCGCAACTTAGCTGGTGGAGTTGTTGCTGCACAGTTATTGCATGGGTCAGCTAATCCTATCGGCGGACAGTCTGCCCTCATCAAAATGCGCTGGGGAGCCCCGGCACAGGATCTACTGATAGAAGAAGCAGATGAGTTTATAAAGTTCGCTCTTGGTGAAAATGTTAAACGTTCGCGCAATCCCGCTTCCATCCGTTACCCTCAAACTCGCATGGGCGTCGAGCAGGTATTTGTTAACGCATTTTCTCAGGCACAGGAATATGATAAGGCCTGGGATGAATACAATAGCCTTTCACGGAATCAGCGACGAAATACGGTAGCGCCGCGTCGCGACCTGGTGAAAGAAACAATGCTTGAAATATTAAACGGCGAGCGCTTTGTTACGAGCCACTCCTATGTACAGTCTGAAATCAACATGTTGATGCATGTCGCCGACAACTTCGATTTCAACATCAACACGTTTACTCATATTTTGGAAGGCTACAAAGTGGCAGACAAGATGGCTCAGCATGGCGCGGGTGGCTCAACCTTTTCAGATTGGTGGGGTTACAAATGGGAAGTTCGATATGCTATTCCTTATAACGCGGCACTGATGCAACAGGCTGGAGTCGTCGTCGCACTGAACTCCGACGATGCTGAGATGTCGAGAAGGCTTAATCAGGAAGCAGCCAAGGCTGTGAAATACGGCAATGTCAGTGAGGTGGATGCGCTAAAGATGGTCACTCTCAACCCTGCGATTCTGCTTCATTTGGACGACCGTATGGGCAGTATTCGTGAAGGTAAGGATGCCGACTTAGTGCTTTGGTCTGATCACCCCTTGTCGGTTTACGCTGTGGCGGAAACTACCTGGATCGAAGGGGTGCCCTACTATGATCGTCAAGAAGACATTTTGCTTAGGCAGCGGATTGCACGAGAAAGAGCGAGAATCATTGCGTCTATTGCTCGCGATGAATCCGGAACCAGTAATGTTACTTGTTACTAGGGAGAGATAATATGAAAAGGCTAATAGCTAACATCACCGCGATATTCTCTGTCTCTTTTTTTCCAATAGCTCTTGCAATTGTACCGGTACCTGCCGCCGATCAAAGTGAGCCAATCGCCATCACTGGCGCGGTTATCCATGTTGGCAATGGAATGGTGATTAATGACGGAGTCATTACGTTCAATGAAGGATTAATCACAGCAGTTGGCACCGTAACCGAAGGAGTCGATCTCGTAGATCACCTACTAATTGATGTACAGGGTCGTCATGTTTATCCAGGCTTCGTTTTACCTAACAGCACGCTAGGATTGATCGAAGTAAACAGTGTGCGTGCTACTAGCGATGTTCTCGAAGAAGGTGATATCAACGCGAGCGTGCGCTCAGCTATAGCATATAACACAGATTCTGAGATCATTCCGGCTAATCGCTTTAATGGGATTCTCACCGCACAGGTTGTACCTCAAGGGGGTCTAATATCCGGATCATCCACCGTCTTCAAGCTCGATGGCTGGAACTGGGAAGATGCTATGCTTGCTGAAGATGTTGGGCTTCACATGCATTGGCCTTCCTATACACAACGACGTCGCAATCCAGAAACGGGGCTGTTCGAAACAGTTGATAATGAAAATTATGAAGGTCAGACTCAGTTATTGCATTCTCTGTTTCAAGACGCTCAGGCTTACACGGGCCAGCCGCTCAACCTCAACCTGCTAGCCATGCGACCGCTGTTCAACGGGGTGGCCAAGTTGTTTGTCCATGCAGACGAGGCTAAGCAGATTATTAGTGCGGTCCGGTTTGCGCGCAGTTATGGTGTTCAGGACATAACACTGGTTGGAGGAGCAGATGCCCTGTCTGTCAAGGATTTTCTGTTGGCCCAGGACATTCCAGTAATATATGAACGCATTCACGAACTACCGCTGAGGGATTGGCAAGATGTCGATACGCCATTCAAGGCCCCTTTTCTTCTTCACAATGCAGGTATCAAGATTGGTATTGGTGGCGGTGCCACCTCGATTGATCGGCAACGTAATCTGCCTTTTTTTGCTGGAACAGCGGCGGCCTATGGGCTCGATAGGGAAATAGCTTTGACTATGATTACGAGAGTGAATGCTGAAATTCTTGGTGTCGCTGAACGTGTGGGCACATTGGAAGTCGGTAAAGATGCCACCTTATTCATCTCAGAAGGGGATGCGTTGGATATGCGCACCAGCCAGGTGCTAGGCGCCTATATACAAGGGCGGGATATCGATTTATACGGGACACAGCAGCAGCTTTATGAACGGTTTCGTGATAAGTACAACAGTCAGCTGGAGCGCTAGTAAAGACTTGATCCCCCAATAGATAGTAACTAGGGAGAAACAGCGTTATACATAAGTCAGACTTGGCTGGGTGGTAGCTTTCATACTTAGGATATTGTTGTCATGTTCTCCAAGGCACGGAATTTCAAAGGCTGGTATTCCTCACATTTCGAACTACTGACCAAGCAGATATATCTACCGATTCTCGAACAGACGATCTTGAATATGAATAAATCAATAAGACGTTTGTTCTGTGTTATTTGAACCTGAAATTAACGAGTTAACTATGGAAGAATTACCGTCTTTTGTATCCCACCTTGAATGTAGTTACACCGGTAAAACCTATCCAGCTGATCAGCTGCATGGATTGTCTGAAGCAGGTAAACCATTACTGGTTCGTTATGATCTCGATGCGTTGGGTAAGGCAGTAAGTAAACAAGATCTCCTTATGCGTTTGCCTGAAATATGGCGCTATCGTGAATTTTTACCATTCAGGAAATCTAAGAGCATTATACGTCTGGGTGAGGTAATGACACCCTTATTACCAGCAAACAAGCTGCAAAAGGAGATCGGTTGCGGCGAAATACTGATCAAAGATGAAGGACGGTTACCTACCGGCTCGTTCAAAGCAAGAGGCTTAGCGGTGGCGGTAGCTATGGCTAAAGAGTTAGGAGTGAAACGAATAGCAATGCCTACTAACGGTAATGCGGGAGCTGCTTTGGCAGCCTATTGTTCGAAGGCTGATATTGAATCCTTTGTCTTTTGTCCGCAAGACACTCCACAGGTGAACGTCCAGGAGATTGCTTACCAAGGAGCAAAAACGTTTCTCGCTAATGGCTACATTAATGATTGTGGAAAAGTAGTAGGCGATGGGAAAGATATTATGGGTTGGTTTGACTTTTCGACGTTAAAGGAGCCCTACCGTATTGAAGGTAAAAAGACCATGGGGCTTGAGCTGGCTGAACAACTTAATTGGGAAGTGCCGGATGTAATTCTTTATCCGACGGGTGGCGGGACAGGCCTTATTGGTATGTGGAAGGCGTTTGATGAACTCGAGGCGATTGGGTGGATTGGCCCTAAAAGGCCGCGTATGGTGGCGGTACAATCCGAAGGGTGTGCTCCGATTGTTAGAGCTTTTGATAGGGGAGATAGGCACGCAGAGCCATGGCAGGACGCAAACACAATTGCACCAGGTATTCGGGTCCCGGCGGCGGTTGGAGATTTTTTAATCCTGGATGCTGTTCGCGAAAGCGATGGATTTGCAGCAGCTGTGAGCGATGAGAAAATATTGCAGGCACAAAGTGAGTGTGCGAAGAAAGAAGGAATATTGTTATGTCCTGAAGGTGCTGCGGCATTGGCGACCTTAAAGCAAGAGGTGACAACCGGCCGTATCAAGCCTACCGAGAAAGTCGTGCTCTTTAATTGCGCTACAGGACTTAAATATGAAATGTCGTCCCTTCATCGTTTAATAAATCTTTCAGAGAAAATTGACTACAACGCTATAAGTCGATTCTGATCAATCTATTTTACTAAGATAAGCTAGCCCGAGAGGCGATGATAAATAACTTGTCTGCTCTACAAAGTTCTAAATATATAGGGGATAACCGAGAGGATTGCATGTGACAACACAAAAAAATGGGAACGGAATCGATCTTTACACCTGGGCAACGCCAAACGGACGCAAGGTATCAATAATGTTAGAAGAATTGAAGTTACAGTACTCTGTTCTCCCTATTGATATTACTAAAGGTGAACAGTACGCCGACGAATTTCTAATGATAAGCCCGAACAATAAAATCCCGGTTATTGTAGATCACGAAAATGAAACCCATTTGATGGAGTCAGGTGCCATTCTTATGTATTTAGCTAATAAAACCGGAAAATTAATGAGCCCGATTGGAGAAAATTACTGGAAAGAAATGGAATGGTTAATGCTTCAGATGGGAAGCATTGGACCGATGCTTGGGCAGACACATCACTTTGTAAAATTTAATCCTGGGAAGTCACCGTACGCAGAAGAGAGGTACCGCAAAGAAAATATACGTATCTACGGTGTTCTCGAGAAGAGACTTAAGGGCCGTGACTATTTGTGCGAAAACTACTCGATAGTGGATATTGCCACTTGGCCTTGGATTTCCCGTTATGAGTTTCAGGATATGAACTTAACTGATTATCCGCGACTAAAAGATTGGTATCTGCGGATAGCGGAACGGCCAGCGGTAATAAAGGGGTACGCAGTCCCAGACCCTCTTCCAGTTCCGATGCCAAACTAGCTATTGTTTAAACTAGAAAGTTGCAGAACTGATTAGATAACTGTAGCCAGCTTCACTTTAGTCTGCATAGTTAACGCAAGCTATCATATATGCTATCAATCGCAATATTCCTCATGTTGGCGGCTCCCGGTCTCCTGGCCCCTTGGGCTTGTATCATGCCTATCCAAAACATGTCTTCAGTTGGATCAATCCAGAACCATGTTCCAGCCGCACCAGACCAATAATAGGTTCCTGGGCCTTGACGCGAACCAGCTGCCTTTGGGTTTGAGATTACTGCGAAATCTACGCCGAATCCGATACCTTCGCGTCCAACGCGGTCTGGTCCACCATTGATGTTCAGCTCGTCGCGCAAACTGTTTGTCCGCATAATACGGACAGATTCAGGTGTTAAAATACGTTCCCCGTCGAGCTCGCCCTCGTTAACAAGCATCTGAAGGAATCTAGCGTAGTCATGTGTTGAGGAGACTAAACCCCCGCCACCTGACTCAAGTCGATTGGGATCATCGAAACCAGGGCGGTCTGACCGTTGCGGTCTTTGGACTAGACGATTCCGTTCTGAATCCCAATTGTGAACCTCTGCAAACCTTGCTTTATCTTCGGCCCTTACGTAAAAGTTTGTGTCATCCATTCCTAGCGGTTCAAAAATACGTTGTGCTAAAAAGTCACCGAATTTTAGCCCCGATAATTGCTGAACTATGTAGCCCTGTATATCAACGGCCACGGAGTAATACCATTGTTCGCCTGGTTGGGAAAGTAAAGGAATGGCTGCTACCTTATTTATCAATTGATCGAGATCATTGGATGCTAAGACGGCGTTTTCTCGGAAAGCGTTGTTGACAGGATCTCGTCCTCCCAACCCATAACCAAACCCTGCCGAGTGGTTCAATAATTCGCGCATAGTAGGTTGTCGTTCAACAGGAATGAGTTCAATGTTTCCTTCTTCGTCATAGCTTCTCATTACTTGTAGGTTTTGAAATTCAGGAACGTATTTACTAATAGGATCGTCGAATTTCCATAAGCCTTCTTCATGAAGGATCATTAACGCGACTCCCGTAACCGGTTTGGTCATTGAATAAATACGAAAAAGGCTGTCTAGAGCCATAGGTTTTTGGTCGTCGGTTCTGGCAAGGCCTTCTGCCTCAAATGTCGCTACCTTTCCGTCTTTAACGAGAATCCAGGTCATGCCTGCCACATCTTGATCGGAAACAATCTTGGCCATGGCTGCATCAAGCGTTTCAATGCCGGAGGAGCTAAAGCCGGCTTCTTCAGGATCAAGCTCAGTTGTTGGCCATGTATTGTCCGCTTGTACGCTCGAACTAAAAAGTAATACGCTTGCAAATAGTGCGAGATGACCAGTGATTGTTTTGATGTTGAATATGTTTCGCATAGTTTTCCCCGCGATTACTTATTGACCTACCGACAATTGCAGCAGTAGTTGAGGTTCATGGTAGCGTGGGTCGAAACAGAAAAATAGGTTAATTCTATGCTTCGGTCTTTTTATGCTCCTTGTTGTGGAAAAACTCATCTCGAGATTTTCAGAGGAACATCTAGAATTACTAATACTGACTAATTCTGTTGATATGATGATTTAATAAATATACTGTATATATATACAGTATATTTATTAAATCATCATGGCCAAAAAGTTTTCCGCAGAAACCAGGTGCCCAGCTACTGCTCCACATAGCAAAAGTACTTTTCCCGTTAATATTCCAATTTTGTATGCGGAGTTGCACTGTATATCCAATTTCACTTTTCTGCGTGGCGCCTCGTTTCCCGAAGAGCTAGTTGAGCGGGCGGATGAACTTGGCTACCAGGCCATTGCTATCACTGATGAGTGTTCCCTGTCAGGGGTAGTAAGGGCCCATACTGTTGCAAAGGAGCGCAGCGTAAGATTGATCATCGGTAGTGAGTTCTTATTGGCTGAAGGTTGTCGACTGGTACTGCTCGCCTCTAACCGTATAGGTTACGGTGAGCTTAGTCATCTAATTAGCTGTGCTCGAATAGATAGCAAAAAAGGGACTTATTTCATTAACCGCCGAATGGTGGAAAAGAATCTCCCAAATGATTGCTTAGTATTGTGGGTTCCGGAACTGCAGCAATCATCGGAGTTAATTGCTAGCCAGGCTGTCTGGTTGAGTCGTCAATTCCCAGGACGATTGTGGATAGGAGTTGAAATGCTGTTGCGGGGGGATGACTGCAGCAGATTACGGAGTTTGCAAAAACTCGGCACACAATACGATATTCCGCTCTGTGCCGTCGGTGGTGTATACATGCACGATGTGAGCCGGCGTACTCTACAAGATGTTCTCACCGCCATCCGGCTGGCCAAACCTATTAGCGAACTGGGCTTCGATGTCGAGAGCAATGGCCAACGCCATCTGCGTTCGCAGGAGCAGTTAGCTAAATTATTTTCAACGAAGTTGCTAGCAGCCACTGTTGAGATCTCCAGACTTTGTCATTTTTCGCTCGATGAGTTGCGTTATGAATATCCTCGTGAACTGGTGCCGGCCGGTTATACACCTCATGGTTGGTTACGGGAGCTCACCGAGTTGGGTATCCGCGAGCGCTGGTCGAAAGGCGCTACTCCAAAAGTGCGTAATATTATCGAGCACGAGTTGGCGCTCATTAAGGAGCTGGGCTACGAGCACTATTTTCTTACTGTGCACGACTTAGTGGTTTTTGCTCGCAGCCAACACATTCTCTGTCAGGGCCGCGGTTCAGCTGCGAACTCCGCCGTGTGTTACTGCCTGGGGATTACCGAGGTGGATCCGGCGAAGGTGGAAGTGTTGTTTGAGCGGTTCATCTCGAAGGAGCGCAATGAGCCACCGGATATCGATGTAGATTTTGAAAATACCCGCCGCGAAGAGGTCATTCAATACATCTATAACAAGTACGGGCGCAGTCGCGCCGCTATCGCAGCGGCAGTGGTTACTTATCGCTTTCGAAGTGCCATACGAGATGTAGGTAAGGTGCTGGGGCTAAAAGAAGAAGTACTAAATCAACTGGCCAAGTCGGTCTATTTGTGGGGGACGGATCTAAGAGAACAACTGAGCGGGGCTAATGTGGATTATTCCGACTCGGATATAAAGAGGCTAATATTTCTAGCTCAATCACTTATAGGGTTTCCTCGACATTTATCTCAGCACGTGGGCGGCTTTGTTATTAGCCAGGGCCCGCTTACTCATCTAGTGCCAATTGAGAATACCTCAATGGAGAATCGCACTGTGATCCAATGGGAGAAGGATGACCTAGAATCACTGGGCTTATTAAAAATCGACGTTTTGGCTTTAGGCATGCTAACTGCTATACACAAATGCCTGGATCTCATTAATAATTACAGCGCTGAACAGTTGACCGTCCAGGAGATCCCCGCCGAAGATCCGAAGGTCTACGATATGATAGGGGAGGCAGACACGGTGGGTGTGTTTCAGATCGAATCTCGTGCACAGATGAGCATGTTGCCGCGGTTACGACCCAGAAACTATTATGACTTGGTGATCCAGATAGCAATTGTGAGACCTGGCCCTATCCAAGGTGATATGGTACATCCCTATCTTAATCGGCGCAGTGGTAAAGAGGCCATAACCTATCCCAGCGATACGATCAAGGAAGTGCTGGAACGCACCTTAGGGGTGCCCATTTTCCAGGAGCAGGTGATGCAACTGGCTATGGTAGCAGCAGGTTTCAGTGGGGGAGAGGCTGATCAACTGCGACGTGTCATGGCAGCCTGGAAGCGCAGGGGAGGACTGGAACCCTATCATGAAAAGTTGGTACGAGGCATGTTGGAGCGGGGTTACGAACGAGAATTTGCCGAACAATTGTTCCGGCAAATAAAAGGTTTTGGGGATTACGGTTTTCCTGAATCCCACTCTGCCAGCTTTGCTCTGATTGCTTATGTGTCATCTTGGTTGAAGTGTTATCACCCGGCAGCCTTTTGTTGTGCGTTGCTCAACAGTCAACCCATGGGATTCTACCCACCGGCACAACTGATCCAGGATGCCGAACGTCATGGCGTAAAAGTGTTACCGATAGAATTGAATTCTAGTTTCTACGATTGCACGTTGGAGTTCCCAGAGGGCTATCTAAAACCGAATAAGCACAGCCAGTTAACTCTAGAACCCGAAGTACGCGTTGGGTTTTGCCTAGTCAAAGGCTTGTCAGAATTGGGTGCAAATGCCATTGTCGAGGCTCGCCAGGTTGGCGTATTCATCAACATACAGGATCTCGTGTTTCGCAGTGGTATTAACAAGAAAGACCTAGAATCATTAGCAGCTGCCGATGCTTTGAAAGGATTGAGCGGTGATCGACACCGGGCGTTCTGGCAAGTCAGTGGAGTAGGCAAGGGTAAGTCGGGAAGTAATATTAACTCTTCTAGCTTCTTCGCTGATGAAGAGCTCGTAGACGATGATTTCGGTGTCGATGTCTTTTTGCCGGTTGCCAGTGAAGGACAGAACATAGCCCGCGACTACATATCGACTGGGTTTACTCTGCGCCGGCATCCCGTGGCCCTGTTCCGTAATCACTTGGATAACTATCAGGTATTAACTGCTAGGCAACTAGCCCTTGTTCATAACGAGGCCAACGCTAAGGTCACCGGGTTGGTGACATGCCGTCAACGCCCGATGACAGCAGCAGGAGTTACTTTTTTAACCTTGGAAGACGAGAGTGGTTTTGTCAACGTTGTGGTGTGGCCTAATCTAGGTGAGAAGCTTCGACCCATTGTGCATCAGGCCACGCTGCTTGGTGTGACGGGGCATGTACAAAAAAGTGATGGTGTTATTAATTTCATTGCTCGCGATCTAGTAGACCTCAGCCACTGGCTGGGATCGATGGAGTTGCCATCACGTGACTTTACCTAACTGACGTTATACGAATTATCAGCCCGCAATATCAAGCATTGAATTGTAGAATTAGTTCGTCCCTTTAAAGTCCTGCAAAATG
>CEVK01041887.1_pt1 | contig 14958 bp, 13 predicted proteins | sample 531501 | NCBI WGS metagenome assembly CEVK01 (sample SAMEA2623794, study PRJEB7988) | marine metagenome | biome: marine biome (ENVO:00000447); feature: mesopelagic zone (ENVO:00000213); material: "saline water (ENVO:00002010), including plankton (ENVO:xxxxxxxx)" | depth 740 m | reverse complement strand
ATTGATTAAGAAGAAAATATCCGGAGGTCCGGTGGTGAATGAGAATAATGAGCTGGTTGGGATTATCAGTGAAGGTGACTGTATGAAACAGATCAGTAATAGCAGGTATTACAATCACCCGATGGAGGATATTAAAGTGGAGCAACACATGGTTACTGAAGTGGAAACCATTGACGGAAACATGAACATTTTTGATGCGGCCGATAAGTTCCTTACCTCTCGACGGCGGCGGTTTCCTATTGTAGAATCTGGCAAGCTAACCGGTTTGATCAGTCAAAAAGACATTTTAAAAGCTGCTTTAGAACTCAAAGGGCAATCTTGGAAATAATTATAATTGAATTTCTGTTCGCACCAATAAATACCAATCGTTTTCCAACGGCAGGTAGCCTTGGTCATACACGTAATAATAGACGGTACCGGCCTTCGTGATGTATTGACCTGTAAAGAATTGAAAATTAAAGCCGTGCTTGTCTAGCGTGGTCTTTCTAACTTTAGTTTTATCCTGTGTATTGAGTGCTTCTAGAATACGATAGTTCTTCCGGAGTCGATTATTGATATTCCGAACCAAATGTTTGCTGTCTTTGTTGAGTGCGTTGTTATGAGCATTTCGACAAGCATCACTGCAGAACTTCTTATCAGAGCGGCCAATGATCTTATCTCCACATTCGGGACAACGTTTTTCCATGTCAGTAATCGGTAATGTGACCCCAATTTTCGCCCGACTTAATTCGATATAGCTGCATTTCTGAAATGCCAAATTGTTTGGCGATCATGCGCATACGTGTCTTGCGATTTGGATCAAAAATTTTCCGCTTGATCAATCGAACTCTACCGGGTGTAAGCTTCGAATATCTCGGATTGTTTTTTGTCCGTTCTTTGCTTTCAATTACCGCAGGATTGTTCAAATTGTGAGCGGTGAGCTCTTTTCGGGTGACGTATTGCAAATTTTCTACATGGTTGTTCGACTTGTCAAAATCCAGATGAATTACATAAGGTTTCTCTTCAGGATTATCGATGAAACAGTCTGCTACACAACGATGTACATACAGCAACTGTGATTTTCCGGTCTTTCGCATTACCGAGAAGACTTCATAACCACCAAGCACATAGGGCGTGAGCAATTCACCATTTTCATCATACTTAAAGCGTACGACTCTTCCATGGCTGGAGACTTTGAAGATTTCATTACTTCGCCAAGTAGCTTTATGCATATCTTTCCAAACCTCACCTTTAAAACTTCGTATCATAAACTGGGGAGTTTATTCAAAGATAACAAAATAAACTTAGTCGTTTGTCGTGATCTGAAAGCGATAGATGGCTTCGAATTTTAAGAAGAACCCGCCATTAATAACAGGATTCAAACGAGTTCGATCATCCCCGAAACTGAAGGCTGAAAGTCCGAGGTCAATCGTTTCCCCTTGTTGGTATACCTCATAATTGTTACTGGAGTATCCAAACTTTCCACGCAGTAACACCTGCCGGTTAAAGGCATTGTATTGAATGTAAGTGGCAAATTCTAAAGAGCTGAGATCAACGTATACGTCGGGATCGCTTGTCGTGGTCAAATTGAAACTTCTTCCAATACCGTAATAATCCAACCCAAGTGTAACCATACCTAATCTATAGTTGATGTCTGTAGCAATAGGTAAGGAAACGTCCATTTCAAATTTTTGATTTTCACTGAGATAATACCAACCAATTATGGGAGTGGTAAAAAAGCCGAACGCTTCTTGAGAACCGTAGGCCCCGAAACGGTAGATGAGGTTTTCCTTTTTTTGGTATTTCAGAAGACCAAACCCTCCCAGATAAAAGTCGTCTCCAGTAATGTTTTCGTAGTCGGAAGCGATCTTCGGAAGCAATACCAACGTGCTGCTCCAAAATTCATTATAGGTGGCCGCCCAGCCTACTTTGAGCGTGGTGCTGTACAAACTTACGAAAGTAGTATTGGGAGCTAGTTGAAGGTGATTTCTACTGTAAGAAAGCCCGGAAATCAGCGCGTGATTTTCATTTAAAACGATAGGAAGCGTAAGGTCTGCCTCCACCGATTGTACTTGCGTGTCTCCCGGAACTTCTTCAAAGGTGTTCTGAAAGGTACGTCCGTACCCAATTTTAACAAGATCCACATAATCTTGTGCGTTCATTGAAATACTACTCAGAAAAAGAAATAAGAGAAATTTGTTCAAAGGCAAGGGTCTTATTAGCGTTAAAGATAGGCGTTTCTTTGGAGTTTGAGCAAACAAAAAAGGTAAGAGGGTTTTCCAAATCCACATGGCGAAATATAGAACAACAAATCCATAAATTGAAAATTTCGGAAAGAGGTAGTGCTTATCGGGTGTCCGCTAGTCTATTTCTGTAAAATTTCTTACTTTCGCAGCCTTATAGAAAGTGAATTGTTTATGAGTGCTAAATTCAAGGAATACAAAGGATTGGACCTTCCGCAATTGGCGAAGGAGATACTCCATTTTTGGAACGAGGATAATACCTTTCAAAAAAGTATTTCTATTCGTGAAGAAGCCACCCCTTTTGTGTTTTTTGAGGGCCCACCATCGGCTAACGGACTACCTGGAATACATCACGTGATGGCGCGGGCGATCAAAGATATCTTTTGCCGGTATAAAACGCAAAAAGGATATAAAGTAGACCGAAAAGCAGGATGGGATACACATGGGCTACCCATTGAATTAGGGGTAGAAAAAGAGCTGGGCATAACCAAAGAGGATATTGGGAAAAAGATTTCGGTGGAAGCCTACAACGAAGCTTGCCGGAAAGCAGTGATGCGCTATACTGATGTTTGGAATCGGGTGACCGAGGAGTATGGATATTGGGTTGATATGAGCGATCCCTACGTAACCTACGAATCGAAGTACATGGAAACGGTTTGGTGGTTATTGAAGGAGATTTTTCAGAAAGATCTGTTATATAAAGGGTATACCATTCAACCGTATTCTCCAAAGGCCGGAACAGGACTCAGTTCTCACGAACTCAATCAGCCGGGAACCTATCAGGACGTGACCGATACTACCGTTGTGGCGCAATTTAAAGCCGTAACCGATACGCTCCCCGAATTTCTTTCCGAAGAAAGCAACAACATTCACTTTTTAGCATGGACCACCACCCCATGGACGTTGCCAAGTAATACGGCACTCACAGTGGGTCCCAACATCGAATACGTGTTGGTAAAAACCTTTAATCAATACACCTTCGAGCCGATCTATGTAGTGCTGGCCAAGAATTTGGTTTCAAAGCAGTTTAGCGGCAAGTACGAAGAGAAACCCAATGAAGAGGTTTTAGAAAGCTATAAACAAGGGGATAAGACCATTCCTTTTTTCGTAGTGAAATCGTTCAAGGGTAAGGATCTCCTCGGAATTCGTTACCAGCAACTTTTGGATTACGTGAAACCTTACGACCATCCGGAGCATGCGTTTCGAATCATTGCAGGAGATTTTGTGACCACCGAAGATGGTACCGGAATCGTTCACACAGCACCAACCTTTGGTGCAGACGATGCCAAAGTGGCTAAAGAAGCTAGTCCGGAAGTGCCGCCTATGTTGATGATGGACGAAAATGAAAATTTGGTTCCGCTGGTAGATCTTCAAGGAAAATTCCGACCTGAAATGCGGGAGCTTGGCGGTAAGTATGTGAAGAACGAATATTACGATGATGGCGAAGCACCCGAAAAGAGCGTAGACGTTGAGATCGCCATTCAGTTAAAGACCGATAACAAAGCCTTTAAGGTTGAAAAATACGTACACAGCTACCCGAACTGCTGGCGTACCGACAAGCCTATTTTATATTATCCCTTAGATTCTTGGTTCATCAAGGTGACCGAATTTAAGGATCGCATGTTCGAATTGAACCAAAAGATCAACTGGAAGCCGAAAGCGACCGGAGAAGGCCGTTTTGGGAATTGGTTGGCCAATGCCAACGATTGGAACCTTTCTCGATCGCGTTATTGGGGAATACCATTGCCCATCTGGCGAACTGAAGACGGGAAGGAAGCGAAATGTATCGGAAGTATTGCAGAATTGCAGTCTGAAATGCAAAAAGCAGTTGCCATGGGCGTCATGGACGAAGCGATCTTCAAAGATTTTGTGCCGGGTGATTTTTCCGAAGCAAACTACCAGAAGGTAGACCTTCATAAAAATATTGTGGATGGCATTGTGTTGGTGTCCGATTCGGGGCAACCGATGAAGCGCGAAGCCGACTTGATTGATGTATGGTTTGATAGCGGAAGTATGCCGTATGCGCAATGGCATTATCCATTCGAAAATAAAACCAAAGTAGAAGAGACGTGGCGTAAAGCCGATTTTATTGCGGAAGGTGTTGATCAAACAAGAGGATGGTTCTATACCTTGCACGCGATTGCAACAATGATCTTTGATGATGTTGCGTATAAAAATGTGGTGAGCAACGGTTTGGTGTTGGATAAAAACGGACAAAAAATGTCGAAGCGTCTAGGAAACGCTGTCGATCCGTTTGAAACTTTAGAGACCTATGGTCCCGATGCCACTCGCTGGTATATGATCAGCAACGCAAACCCGTGGGATAATTTGAAATTTGACAGTGATGGGATTGCAGAAGTGCGGAATAAATTCTTCGGAACGCTCTATAACACGTATAGTTTCTTCAGTTTGTATGCCAATTTGGATGATTTCGATTATTCCGAAGCCGATATGCCGCTAGGAGAACGCCCTGAAATAGACCGTTGGATCCTTTCCGAATTACACAGTTTGATCAAGGAAGTTGATGAAGCCTATGGCGACTATGAGCCTACGAAAGCAAGTCGGGCAATTTCGAACTTTGTTCAAGAGAATTTGAGCAATTGGTTCGTGCGATTGAGCAGACGCCGTTACTGGAAAGGAAGCTATGGTCCCGATAAGATCTCAGCCTACCAAACCTTGTATACGTGCTTGGCAACGGTAGCGCAGCTAGGAGCCCCCGTGGCTCCGTTCTTTATGGATCGATTGTATAAAGATCTCACGGAAGGCATTGCTGAAGAGGCACCAAATTCAGTTCACTTGAGCGATTTTCCAAAGGCAGATGAGACCTATATCGACAAAGTGCTAGAACGGAAAATGCAGCGCGCTCAGACAATAAGCTCGTTAGTGCTTTCGTTACGTCAACGAGAGAAGATCAAGGTGCGACAGCCGTTGCAAAAGATCATGATTCCCGTATTAGACGAAACGACGCGGCAGGAAATTGAAGCGGTTGCGCCGTTAATTCGTTCCGAAGTGAACGTAAAGGAGATTGAATTGATCGATGAAGGATCCGGGATCTTAGTAAAGCAAATCAAGCCTGATTTCCAAAAGTTAGGACCACGTTTCGGAAAAGATATGAAGGTGGTGGCCGGAATTATTGCTAAAATGGGGCAAGAAGACATTGCGCAACTGGAAAATGAGGGAGAAATTACTGTGCAGGTGAATGAAAAAAACTGTACATTGAGCAGAGATGAGGTGCTTATTAGTTCTCAAGATATTGAAGGGTGGTTGGTAGCCAATGCAAGTGGTATTACCGTAGCATTAGACGTAACCATCACTCCCGAACTAAAGAACGAAGGGATTGCCAGAGAATTGGTGAACCGCATTCAGAATCTTCGGAAAGAATCCGGATTTGAAGTGACCGATCGTATTGCGATCACCTTGCAAGAGGACGAACATTTAAAAGTAGCGGTAACGCAAAATATAGCGTATATAAAACAAGAAACCTTAACTGAAACACTTCAATTTAACGACGAAGTAGCGCAAGGAACTGAAGTAGCCTTTGATGACATCGCGACGAAATTGAACATTCAAAAACACGTTTAATTATGGCAGAAGAAGTTAAAAACAGATATAGTGATGCCGAACTAGCCAAGTTCAAAGAATTGATCCATGGTAAAATAGAAAAGGCAAAAGAGCAGCTGGCGCTTATTGAAAGTGCCTATAAAAACGATAGTAATAATGGTACCGACGATACCTCTCCTACCTTTAAGGCCTTTGACGAGGGAAGCGAGGTGATGAGCAAAGAAACCTCTTCTCAATTGGCGATCCGACAAGAGAAATTTATTCGCGATCTTAAAAATGCGTTGATCCGTATTGAAAATAAAACCTACGGAGTGTGTCGTGTCACCGGAAAATTGATCAATCCCGAGCGATTAAAATTGGTGCCGCATGCGACCTTAAGTATTGAGGCCAAAAACATGCAGAAATAAGCTTTTTTTTGTTGAAAATCTTAAAAAGTATATCCAAAAGCCCTCATTTCTTCAGATTTGAGGGTTTTTCAGTAAAAATAACTTGGAGCTGCATCTTTCTCTTTTCAATAGGCTTTGCACCTATCGTACAAGCTCAGAAGTTTTCATCGAAACGCTGGCAAGCAAAACAGTTTACTGAAGTCGTCATAGAAGGTGAGGTTGCCTCAACCATCTATTTGAAAAGCGCAAAAACCGACAGCGTTGTGGTCTCTGTGGAGCTTGATGGCGAAACCTATGAGAACATGATGCCTGCCATCCAAGAAAATGATAGTGTTTTACATCTAACCTTAGAATATCGTCCTTACTTCGAACGTACCGATGATAAGTTGGCGGCACATAAAGTGCTTTCCGGTGAATGGTATGTATTGGTGCCTGAAACCTATGAAGTTACTATAAGAAGTACCATGGCTTCCGTGCAATTCAAAGGGAGTTTTAAAAACTTGAATATTCAATTAGAACAGGGTTGGTGTTACGGGAAGCGTTTTTTGGGGAATGCGTTCATTCAGACAAAGTATGGAGGGATTGATATTTCAGCATTACCGGAAGTCCGTGCAGAAGCAACTTCGTGGGAGGGAAGTGTTTCCAATTCCCTTACATCCCAAGGAAAATACAAAATGAACGTAGAAAGTAAATATGGGAATATCGTTCTTCAAAAAACCCAATAAATATTTCTATTTTTGCTCCCTAATTACTAGCTATGTCGCTAAAGAAAGCAACGTTCATCATCCTACTGATTCTGATTATCGATCAGGTTTCAAAAATTTATATCAAGACCAGTTTTGTGCTTGGTGATGGTTTTGATGTCTTCAGTTGGTTCAAGATCCATTTTGTAGAGAATGAAGGCATGGCCTGGGGGGCAAAGATTCCCGGTGAATATGGCAAATTGATGCTCACCTTGTTTCGTTTGGTGGCCATCGTAGGAATTGGATATTGGCTCTACACTTCCGTTAAAAATATGGGTTCTAGAGTGTTGATCGTAGCGATCTCTTTTATTTTTGCCGGCGCTATGGGCAATATCATTGACTCTGTGTTCTACGGAATCATATTCAACGACAGCCATAGTCAAGTGGCGAGTATGTTTCCCCCGGAAGGCGGTTATGGAACATTATTTCACGGAAAAGTGGTTGATATGCTTTATTTCCCCTTATGGGAAGGGGTATTGCCCGAATGGATCCCGTTTTGGGGCGGAAAATATTTCACGTTCTTCGACCCGGTATTCAACATTGCCGATTCTGCTATAACAATTGGTGTATGTTTGTTGATTTTCTTTAACAAGCGAGCCTTTCCGAAAGCACAAGAGGAAACTTCTGCTACGGAATCAAAACAAGCTTCAACCTAAGCATGTTTCAGTAGGTGCTAAATAGGTAAACGGTGCATAGGGAATATTCCGAAGCACCCAATACAATACAGCCAACCCAAAGTAACCATATATAAACCATTTCTGGTAAAAGAAGTTCACGCGGTGTTGGGTTCCGAAGAAATTATTATAAAGCTTAACTCCTAAGCCATAGCCAATGAGCGGTAGGGACAATACCATTAAAGGATTCATTGAAAACGCCCCTGAGATATTAAGGTGGGCTAGGTGATGCAAGGCGCGTTGCGAGCCACATCCGGGGCAATGATAGCCCGTAGCCAGCTTGAAGGGGCAAGGAAGAAAAAAGGAACTTTGAGAGGGGTTAAAAAAATAGAACACAAAAAAACCGCCCAATAGCAGGAGAAGCAAAAGGGCGGTAGGTATGTGTGTTTTAGAATCCACCGGCGGCAACTCCTACGGCCATGAGGATGAAATAGATTACCACAAATATGAGTCCGATAGCAGCACCCCAAATAGAGTACTTCTTGGCATCATCGGCGGCCTTTTGTGCGCCGGCATGATCACCCTGTAACCACAATTCTTTTACTTTCGTCGACTTGATAATCGCTACGATCCCTAAAGGAAGGCAGCACAATACGGTACATAAAATAGCCCAAACCAGATTGTTATCCGGTGGAGCGCCCGCTGGAGTATTACTTGTTTCCATAAATTAATTAGTTAGTGTTATCAATAATGCTTTAAAGATAAGCGGTTTTTTTAAAAGCGGTAGATTTTTTCAGGAGTAACACAATAATGCAGAGGAAAATCCATGTTTTCATGGAGAATACGCGCTTCGGCTTCAAAGAACGAAAGTCCTATGTTTATGCAATCAGGACGGCATTGCGCTAAAAATCGATCATAGAATCCTTTGCCGTATCCTACGCGATGTCCCGACGTGTCAAAAGCCAATAAGGGCACGAATACCACGTCGAGCATTGTTGGAGCGATTGTGATCCCGTCTTGAGGCTCGGGGATGCCGTAAGGTGAAATTTTGATTTTTGTGTGCTCTTGCAGTAGGAAATGATCCATTTCGAAGGTGGAAAAATCACTTTTTGACAGTACCACGCTTTTATCTTTTCCTTGCAGAATATGTAAGAGGTACTCTGTGTTTACCTCCTTGTTGTTGGGCATGCTAAGAAACAAATGGAAGTAGCTGTTTTCCCAGATTGGTAATTGAAGTGTTTGATTGGCAATCGCGAGACTTTTTTCTTCGCGCTGTTCTTCGGAAAGGAGCGCTCGAAGAGCCTTATATTTTTTTCGGAGGTGCTGCTTTTCCATTACTGCAATTCTGTGGAAAGGTGAAACAAGGCGTCTCCTTGGTAGATTAGTGGTGCTTCATTCACGTTAAAAACATATCCTTCGTTCGAAGCTCTCACTCTGTGATTGATCTTTCCGTAGGGATCCGTAATTTGACCGATCACTTCTCCTTTATTCACAAAACTTCCCACTTTCACTAACGAACGAAACATACCCGAATATTGGGCTCTAACCCACTTGCTATGGGTGATAATTACTGATTCTTGGGAGGGTGTTGACACCTTGAATTTTGATTGTAGCATTCCTAAGTGATGCAGTACGCGTTTGGTTCCGTTGACCCCGGTATTGCTCACTACAGGATCGATGCTGTTCGATTTTCCGCCTTCAAACAATAACATGGGGACTTCTCGCTTCCGACAAGCATTTCGGAAGGATTTTTTTAGGTTTTTGGCGTAGAGTATAAAAGGGGCGTTGAAAATATCCGCTAATTGCGTTAATTCTTTGCTTCCTTTTGCAATGCGGATATGTGGCGCGTTGAATCGGCTCGAGCCGCCTGTATGAAAATCCAAACAATACTGCACATGTGGAATGATATCGCTCATGAGCTGATGTGCCACACGCCCGGCCAGCGATCCGCTTCTGCTCCCGGGAAAAGAGCGGTTGAGATCGCGCCCGTCGGGGAATTCTCGAACTTTTTGTAAAAAGCCGAAAATGTTGATAATTGGGATACAGATGATTGTTCCTATTTTCGGTCGGTTAATTCCTTTGCTTACGATCTGTCGTACGATCTCGATACCGTTTACCTCATCCCCATGAATTCCTGCGGTGATCAGTACCGTGGGGCCTTCATACTGAGATCGCTCAATAATGATAGGAACATCAATGGGGGTGTTGGTGTGAAGTTTCGCGAAGCTAAAATTCAATTCTTGCGAACTTCCGGGTGGAATGGTTTCTCCTAGTAGGGTAATGTTTGTTGCTTTTTTTTTCTTCATCGTTGCGATTGACGCTCTATATAGGTAATAATTTTTTCTGAAATATTCACACCGGTCGTCTTTTCAATTCCTTCCAATCCGGGTGTGGAATTGACTTCTAGGATGACCGGACCCTGGTTCGCCTGTAAAATATCTACTCCGCAGACCCCCAACCGAAGCACCTGTGCAGCTTTGATCGCAATTCTTTTTTCTGCTTCGGAAAGCCGAATCGGTTCTGAAGAGCCGCCCCGATGTAAATTCGATCTAAAATCCCCGGATTTACTTTGGCGTTTCATAGCTGCTACCACTCTGCCGCCTACGACGATGGCCCGAAGATCACACCCTTTAGATTCGGCAATGTACTCTTGAATGACAAACCGTACTCCGGAAGATTGTAAGGTTTCAATCGTAGAAAGCGCGGACGCATAGGTCTCAGCCAAAATAACACCTTGCCCATGGGTGCCCTGCAAGACCTTCAGAATTACCGGACGTTTTTGAAAAGACGCAAGCACCTCTTCGATATCGAAGACATTTCCCAAGACGGTCTTAGGCACGGGCACTCCGGCCTTTGACAACAGCTGAAAAGAAGTCCATTTATTTCGCGACTGCAGAATTGACTCGGCAGTGACCACCGTAAATACGTTCATCGCCTCCAAATGACGCACTAAAGACGATCCAAAAAAAGTGTTAGAAGCTCCAATTCTAGGGATAACCGCATGTAAATCGTCGATCACTTCATTACAGAAATAGAGTCTTGGAGCACCCTCTTCAATACTCAAACTGCATTTGGTAGGATCTAGCACTTCCATGACATGATTTCGAACGGCTCCTGCCCGTAACAGGCTTTGCGTAGAATAGAGATATTCTCCGCGAGATAGAATGGCGATATTCATGAAAGTAGGCGTTTTTTGCTGTTGAAAGATAACAAAAAACGCCTAGTCTTAACCATTAGAATTGATAGCTAACTTTTCCTCGAATAAAAAACGGGGTTCCCGGGGTAAAATGAATTTCTTCCACGGGAGCCGGTTCGTTTGCTAATCGACTTTCGGTAGCGAACTGAGTTTCATTCCATTCGGTGTCAAACAAATTTTCAATAATTATACCGAAGCGCCAGTGATTCCATGTGTAATTTACATTCGCATCGGTTACAAAATATCCTTCGGCGACAATGCTATTATTCTCATTTGCAGGTCGGTCTTTGATATAGCGATAGGAGATTCCGCCTGAAAAATTATAGATGTCATTCACGGCTATTCCTCCTACACTGGTAAAATCAGGAGCCAACGGAATATAATCTTCTCCTTCAGGAGCTTCTGTGCTCCGCGCATAGGTGTAATTGGCATTCGTGTACAGTTGCAACCAAGAAAGCGGTTCGTATCGCAGGCCGATGTCAACTCCGGTTCTTCTAGTCTTTCCGCTAGGTTCTACAATTCCGGCGTCCCCAACATATACAAATTCTTGCTCTAAGAATAAGACCCATAAGGCGGTATCAAAGATTAAATTATCTGTTATTTTCCAAATACTTCCGAGGTCACTTCCGTAGGCTGCCGGCAGAATATCTTCGCCATTGTTGGCAACCACGACGCGGGCATCGTTGGAATGAAACCCAATTCCGTTTTTCAAAAAGAATTGGATTCGGTCTGAGGGTGCAAAAATCAGATTAAGTTTCGGACTCACAAAGGCTTTGCGTTCGCTTTGGTTGTCATAGGTTTCCGATAGGAAATTCTCATAGTCAAACTTAAAATAGTCCAATCGAACTGCGGGGTTCAGTTTCCATTGTCCCCAATCAAATTCAGTATTCAAATAGGCAAAAGCATTAATTTGATTTACATTTCCGAAGGCACGGCGTTCTAAGATCTCATAGCGATTACGCGTGTTTGAGAGTTCTATATCATTCACGTCATCATACCGTACACCCATGCCGGCACGATATTGAAAATCGGTGCTACCAAGTGCTAATGACTCTGATAGCGCGGTTTGAAAACCAAGGATGTTTCGGTTTTCGCGTTGCGCAATTTGATCTCCATTGACCGGGTCTTCTAGAAAGAAGGTAAAATTGGAGAACAACTCAAAATCGTAATAGGTGTAGTACGCAGAAGAGGTCCATTTTTTGGTTCCATCTAGTTGCTTTTCGTGGTTCACTAATACATTGGTGCGGCGCGTGTTTCCACCTTCCGTATCATCAATAGCGCCAAAGCGACCAATGATTCCGGCATCTACGGCGCGTTGCGGAATTTGTCCGGAAGCATCCCACTTGCTTTGAAAATGAGACGCTGTCACTTCCAGTTTTTGTGCTCCCGGCATGGTAAAGACATATTTACCCATGGCATTGAATCGATTAAAGTTTTGCGGACTCACAAAGGGGCCGTCAAACGTGTTGAGAGAGGCAGCCACAAAGGCATCGCTTCGCTCGGTATCCAGAATATTGAACATCCCTACGGTTCGGAAAGAATCAAAATCACCATACTCTACAGAAACCATACTGTTGTCTACACGATCTTTGGTACGAAAAGCCACATAACCTGCCGTCGTAAAATCGCCTCTTTCTGCGTAATAGGGTCCTTTTCCAAATTCAATATCGTCAAGCGTTTCGGGAATAATAAAGTGTAGATCGCTGTATCCTTGTCCGTGTGCATGCGAAACCATATTAATGGGCAAGCCGTCAACAGACAAGTTGATGTCGGTACCGTGGTCAATATCGAAACCGCGAAGAAAAATCTGCTCCGCTTTTCCACCCCCTGCATGCTGCCCTATAAACAAGCCGGGCACTTGCCGAAGAATTTCCTGCGAAGATTTAACGGGTTGTGTCTTTAAGGTAATGTCTGTGATCTGGTGTAAGGTATTGAGTTCTGGAGTGATCACGATTTGAGCCAAGGAGACACTTGAAGGCTGCATTACAAAGGTTTGATCTTCAAGACCAGAGAGTGTAGTGACCGGGTATTCAAGCGTTTCGTACCCTATGTGTGAAAAGTAGATCACTTCGGAAAGCGAAACTTCTTTAAGTTGAAAATATCCTTGCGTATTGGTGTGGGAGTGCGCTCCCGAATTTTTATTGAAGACGGCAACATTTTCTAAAGGTTGTCCGTCTGGAGTGGTGATGGTTCCGCTAAGTGTTTGCCCAAAACTGAAGGACGCGCATAGCACCACCACCCAAAATATATATGTTTTCATGTGTATAATTTAGGTGTATGAATGGCTTCCGCGAAGAAGCTTTTTTTAAAACAGATGAAAATTATACTTGTGGAGGCGGGTATGGCGTGGGGTGGTTGATCTCTGAACTATGTTCCAAATACAGAAACTTATGGGGCGTATATACGGTTGGTAATATGTACGTGATTGTTGGTTGCGGAAGGTGTTTGTCGAGGGTAGACAGATGGAGCAAGGTACTTGGGTCTTCGTCATTTTGATGCTCTAGAATCCTTGAAAAAAATTGAAGTACTGAATGCTCATGATCATGCGTCATGCCAGCGCCTTTATGGCGGTGAGGAGCGGTATCTGTATTGCTTAGAGCGTGAGAAATACGATGCAGTTCATCCCCAAGTATATTTTTAGCAGGCGCTAAAATATACAGCATTATCAACAGCAATAGTGAATAATGAGTGAGCGTAGGAAGCCTATCAAGAGACTGCATGAAGTTTGTTATTTAAGAAATGTACGCGAATTAACCAGAGTCAGATTTCAATAACATCCTATTTAACCGCTCTTTAACATTTTTTTGCTGCTTGATTTTTTCTCAAAAAAGGCTTACATCCTGTATCTTTGAGCTATGGCAGAAGCTTCGGTAAAACTCCAAATCTCTACCCTCCCCGACGATCCGGGAGTCTATCAATATTACGATAAGAATGAGAAGCTGCTGTACGTTGGGAAGGCGAAAAACCTTAAAAAAAGGGTTGCTTCCTATTTTACAAAAAAGCACGACAATGCACGTACACGCCTGTTGGTTCGTAAGATCCATACGATCAAACATATTGTGGTTGCCACAGAAACTGATGCATTGTTATTAGAGAATAACCTGATCAAGAAATATCAGCCACGTTACAATGTGATGCTGAAAGATGATAAATCATATCCTTGGTTATGCATCAAGAACGAACGATTTCCGCGTGTGTTTCCCACGCGCCGGGTCATTCGGGATGGCAGTGAATATTACGGCCCATATACCAGTATGAAGACCGTTCACACTTTGTTGGAATTGATTCGCGGACTCTACCCTTTGCGTACCTGTAATTATGACCTGGCGGAAGAGAAGATCCGTAACGGAAAGTACAAAGTCTGTTTGGAGTATCATTTAGGGAATTGTGCAGGGCCTTGTGAGGGGAAACATTCGGAAGCGGATTATTTGGAGAACATCGATGCGATCCGGAACATCATTAAGGGAAACTTTAAAGATTCACTCTCACGTTTCAAAAAACAAATGAAACAACATGCGGAAGCGCTTCGGTTTGAGGATGCGCAACGGGTGAAGGAAAAGATCGATGTGTTGGAAAACTATCAGGTAAAGTCCACTGTGGTCAATCCCAAGATCAACAACGTGGATGTGTTTACCGTGGTAAGCGATGAGAGTTATGGGTATGTGAATTTTCTTCAGATTTCCTTCGGAAGTATCATTCGGTCCCACACCTTAGAACTCAAAAAGAAGTTGGACGAAAGCGATCGAGAATTATTAGAATTGGCGGTGATCGAACTTAGACAACGATTTCATTCCCAATCCAAAGAAATTTATGTGCCCTTCCGAATAAAAACAGAAGAAGGGATCAAAGTACATATTCCGAAAGCCGGCGATAAAAAGAAGATACTGGATCTTTCCCTTCGCAACGCCAAGTATTACCGAATGGAGCGCTTTAAACAGGCCAAGATCGTAGACCCTGATCGCCATGAGAATCGAATTATGGCGCAAATGAAAAAAGACCTCCGACTCTCAGAAGAGCCCAGACATATTGAATGTTTTGACAACAGTAATATTCAAGGGGCGAACCCGGTGGCAGCGTGTGTGGTTTTCAAAAATGGAAAACCAAGCAAGAAAGACTATCGTAAGTTTAATATCAAAACCGTTGAGGGGCCCGATGATTTTGCTTCTATGGAAGAGGTCGTCTACCGGCGTTATAAAAGATTGTTAGAGGAGGAGCAACCCTTGCCGCAATTGATCA
>CEVK01004251.1_pt1 | contig 14977 bp, 18 predicted proteins | sample 531501 | NCBI WGS metagenome assembly CEVK01 (sample SAMEA2623794, study PRJEB7988) | marine metagenome | biome: marine biome (ENVO:00000447); feature: mesopelagic zone (ENVO:00000213); material: "saline water (ENVO:00002010), including plankton (ENVO:xxxxxxxx)" | depth 740 m | reverse complement strand
CAGTACTAGACGTAGAATCTACCGAGTCGTAGTGATACCAGCCATGTCTGATGTGATTCTCTCGATGTTGACCTAAGTGTAACCTTCTTGAAAATGGGCCACACACAAACATAATCTGAGGCTCAGCCAGTCACGATTCACGCGTGGCTCGGGTTGACACGCAAATTACGCTAGGCATACAATTTTGCCGGACCCATGGACGATTTTCGGAGGCCACCAAATCAATGCTCGAGATGACCGTAGATAGCATCCGGGTTAGCCCCATGAACTACCAGCGCGTCGTGATTCTAAAAGAGAAAGAATCAGACCGTTATCTGCCTATCTGGATTGGACCGGCGGAAGCAGACGCCATTGCAGTTAAGCTTCAAGACCTGAGTGTACCCCGACCTCTCACTCACGATCTCTTGGCAACAGTTATAGATTCCATGGGCGGCACTATAGATCACATTTTGGTAAACGACCTCCAGAACGACACTTTCTTCGCCAAGATCTCTATCAAAACCAACGAGGAGTCCAAAGAGATCGATTGCCGTCCCAGTGACGCCGTGGCTTTGGCTGTGAGGGCCAAGGTACCAATCTTCGCCAATGAAGAGGTTATGGACAAAGCGGGTATCCACCTGGATCAAGAGACTGGCAAACCCCTCGGACGCGAAACCTCCAGCGACGACACCCTCACAAAAGAACAGACTGAAGTGAAACCGGAAGAGCTCAAAAGCATGTCTGCCTTCACCGATTTTATAGACTCTTTAGACCTAGAGGATTTTGGCAAACAATCGGGCACCCGCTAACCTCCTGAAGATATGAGATTCCTAAAACAGCCGTGCCCTTCGATCGAAGGGCACGGCTGTTTCGGTTTTCAGTCCAACGATATTCGTAATTTAGTCTCAATTGACATTTAAAATGCCTAGTGATATTATTCACAACGCTCTGGCGGAGTCATGAATCGAAGGCTCCTAGCCTTACGCCTAACCGGGCTCGGATGGTATGTTGCTACATGCATAGCTGTCGGAGTGGTTGGCGGGGTGATATTGGACAAATGGATCGGTCTTAAACCTCTCTTTACGCTACTCGGCATAGCCTTCGGCACAACTGCCGCTTTCTACGGATTATTCAAGATGATTCAGCCGTTGATCACGCCAGAAGTATGTGAACAACCAGACGGTAAGTCCCGTAACAATGGAGGGAATCCATAGTGGGTTCCGGCGCTGGTAAATTCATCGCCTTGGGTATCATTTTTGTTCTGGCGTTGGCCATTGCTGGACTTATCACCGGTGCTATCGGGGCTGGACTAACTCAATCAGAAGAAGCGAAGGCCGCTGGCGAGACCGCTGAAGGCCCGTTCATTCCCAAGCCTGAAGTCCACCTTCCTGCACAAGTGGCGTTCCCCACCGCTGACCGCACCCATTACCGCAATTACCTCTTCGCCGAAGAAGTGGAAGTCCTTTTAGGGAAAGAACACCTGTCTGATGGCGAAGAGGCAAAGCTGGCCGCATTGATGCATGAAATCACTGGAGAGGACGTCGAACTGGGTCACGGCAGTCATCTCCTTAACGATGATCAACACCATGCGATCGAAGAGTTGGTGGATGAAGGGCCTTACAAGGGCGGCAACTTCATCATCACCAACGCCATACTCTCTTCTTGGATCGCTAGCATCGTCTTGGTCGGCTTATTCGTCCTTGGGGCAAGGAAAGCGTCCTTGGTCCCTGGTCGATTCCAAAATTTCGTCGAGATAGCCATCGAAGGTCTTTTGAACTTCGTGGCAGGAACAGTTGGACGGGAACACAGCCGGCTGATATTCCCGGTGATCGCCACCATCTTCTTGTTCGTGATAATGAACGCCTGGATCGGGTTGCTGCCGATCTACCCGTCTCTTGGATTCAAACACGACGACGTCGTACAGATACACTTGCTGCGCCCCGCGGGAACTGACATAAACATGCCCCTGGCCTTAGCCCTGGTCTCTTTCTTCTTTGTAGAGTGGCTCGGTCTGAAAATGCTTGGGCTTAGCTACATTACAAAATTCGTACGCGTAACCAGCCTGAAACAGGGCATGGGCGCACTGTTTCGCTTCCAGTTCCTGGACGCCTTCCAAGGCCTTCTGGACTTCTTCTTCGTTGGCCCACTAGAGGCGTTCAGCGAGTTCGTGAGGCTGATTAGCTTTACCTTCAGGCTGTTTGGAAACATGACTGCAGGCGAAATTCTAGTCTTGGTATCTGCCTTCTTGGTGCCTTTCGTGGCAACCGTAGGCGTGTACGGACTGGAGTTGCTAGTAGGCTTCATCCAGGCGCTCATCTTCTCTGGCCTGACACTGGTGTTCGCGGCGATAGCCATCACCTCGCACCACGCAGAAGAGGCCCACCATTAAAGAGAGTTATAATCACCGGGCGCGTTGCCCAATCGTAAGAATCGGACCTTAACTACAGAGGTGGCGTAATGGATGCACTAATACTGTTAATGGTAATGGCCGTAGTTGGAATAGCAGCTGCTGCTCTAGGGGGGATTTTCGCAATCTACTCCTCCAATCAAGACTAGTGATAGATCTAAAACGCAAGGAATCAAGGAGATAAGGAAGGACGATGGAAGCTCTACTTGCTTTGGCAAACATCCCACTGGCCCAGATCGAAACCGAAGCCGCAAGGCTGCTGGGCTCAGGTATCGCCATCGGTCTGGGCCTAATCGGCCCTGGCATCGGCATCGGTCTATTGGGGGCCGCTGCCATGAGTGCGATAGGCCGCAATCCAGAGGCCACTGGCAACATTCAGACCAACATGATTTTGGGTATCGCCTTCGCCGAGGCATTGGGCATATACGCCCTAGTCGCGGCAATCATGATTGGTTTCATATTCTAAGTTGGGCCCATCTAAGATTGGTCGCGACAGGAACCTTTTCATGGGTACCAGGAAAAGTAGGTTGATATGTTAGAGACATTGGGAATTCATTTCCCAAGCCTAGCGATATACCTGGTCAACTTCCTGTTGGTTCTCCTTCTGCTGTATCTGTTTGCATACAAACCGATACTCCGGTTGATGGATCAACGGGCAGAGCGGATTCGAGAGAGCTTGGAGGCCGCTGACACGGCACGACAAGAAGCTGCGTCTTCTCAGGAAGCCATCCAGGAGCAGGTCACCGAGGCACGGCGTGAAGGTCAGAGGATCATGGACCAAGCGCGTGAGGCATCGGAGCGGTTCCGAACCGAAGAGATGGACAAGGCACGCCAGGAGGCTGAGGCCTTCGTGGAACGGGCCAAAGAGGACATCGCGAGGGAACGAGACACTGCCCTCCAAGAGGTTCGGGCCAGTTTTGGCGACCTAGCCATAACCGCCGCCGAACGAGTGATCAGAAGTTCTCTGGACCGTCAAGCCCACGAAGAACTGATTAACCAGGTATTGGAAGAGGGCGAATCCCTGAGAAGGGGTTAGCAAGGCCATGGCACAGCAACTATCAGGACAACGTTACGCACAAGCGATATTCGACCTGGCTCAGGAGAACAACCAGGTTGAACCGTGGGGCGAGGACTTGGCAGTGGTAGCAGAGGCGTTTGGAGACGCCAATTTCGCCGCTCTGATGAAGCATGCCGATATGCCAGCTTCAGATAAGCGAGCAGCGACAGCCTCAGTACTTGCTGGCGTAGACCCAATGGTGCGCAACCTGGTCGACCTGCTAGTAAGCAAAAATTCCATCGACTCCATCGCCGGTGTGTACTCGAGTTATACCGAATTGTTGGACCGGCACTTAGGTCGGCAACGGGTCGAAGTCACGACGGCTGTCGCATTGGAGGACGCCGAGACCGCCAAAATCAGCAGTTTCGTCTCGGAGTTAGTCCGACGTGAAGTCGTGCTGACCTCCAAGGTCGATAAATCGATCCTGGGTGGCTTGGTGATTCAGATAGGCGACCGGTTGTTAGACGGCAGCACCAAGGCCCGATTGGACAGTCTTAGAAACCGCTTGCATACAGAGATCGCTTCCACGACGTAGCGTCCTGTTTCAAACTGCCGGCTGGATGATGCCGGTTTAATCGTAAAGGCAAGGAGTACCTCTGATGGCTACCAGAGGGCAGGACATAGTCTCGTTAATCAAACGTCAGATCGAAGAGTTCGGCGGAGATTTGACCCTAGTGGATGTAGGCACAGTCGTCCAGGTGGGTGACGGTGTCGCAAGTATCCAAGGTCTACAGGGCGTCCGTTCAAACGAACTGTTGGACTTCGGGGACGACGTACTCGGTCTAGCCCTGAACCTTGAATCTGACATCGTCGGCGCAGCCATTCTGGGCGACCCCAACTCAGTGAAAGAAGGCCAGCGGGTCCGGTCCACGGGCAGAATCATTGAGGTCCCCGTGGGCGATGCTCTCATCGGCCGCGTGGTTGATCCTCTGGGCCGTCCCTTGGACGGCAAAGGGACCGTTGAGACGACGGGCACCCGCGAAGTGGAGAAAGTAGCCCCAAACGTGGTGTCCCGTCAGTCTGTCGACCAGCCGGTGCAGACCGGCATCAAGGCTGTGGACGCCATGATTCCCATCGGCCGCGGCCAGCGCGAACTGATAATTGGTGACCGCTCCACCGGCAAAACCGCCATCGGACTAGACACTATCATAAACCAGAAGGGTGGCGACCTGATCTGCATCTATGTGGCGATTGGCCAGAAGCAAGGTAAAGTTGCCCAGGTTGTGGGTTCCTTAGAAGCCGCAGGCGCAATGGAACACACAATCGTCGTCACCGCTGGAGCTTCCGAATCCGCTCCTCTACAATACATTGCGCCCTACGCCGGTTGCGCCATGGCTGAAGAGTTCATGAGCCAGGGCAAAGATGTCCTTATTGTTTATGATGACCTGACCAAACACGCATGGGCCTACCGCCAGATGTCCCTCCTTCTGCGGCGTCCGGCAGGCCGTGAAGCCTATCCCGGAGACATCTTCTACCTGCACAGCCGGCTGTTGGAGCGATCAGCCCGTCTTGATGAAGCCAGTGGCGGTGGTTCCATCACGGCTCTGCCCATCATCGAAACTCAAGCGGGTGACGTTTCGGCCTACATCCCGACCAACGTCATATCCATCACCGATGGCCAGATCTATCTAGAGCCTGAGTTGTTCAACTCCGGTATCCGCCCAGCGGTGAACGTGGGGCTTTCCGTCTCACGTGTGGGTGGCGCAGCCCAGACCAGGGCCATCCGGAAGGTAGCCGGCCAGCTACGGCTGGCTTTGGCTCAATACCGGGAGTTGGCAACCTTCGCCCAGTTCGGCACAGCCGACCTGGACGCGGCAACTAGAGCCCAGTTAGCCCAAGGTCAATTAGCCACTGAAGTGTTGAAGCAGGCGCAGTACGTGCCCTTGTCTTTGGCGAACGAGGTGGTCATCCTGTTCGCGGTCAACGAAGGCTTGATGCAAGATGTTGAGATTGAGAGGGTGGGAGCATTCGAGGACCAACTCTTGCGCTACATATCCAGTTCTCATCCTGACATCCTGGCCTCCATCACCGAGTCCAATGACATCTCAGATGAGGTGTCGGCCAACCTGACCAAGGCAATCAACGATTTCAAGCCAACCTTCACAGGTTAGCTGACCCAGGATAGATAGAAATATCAGATGCCTAGCGTAAGAGACATACGCCGCCGGATTCGCAGCGTTGACAACACGTCTAAGGTGACCAACGCGATGTCGTTAATCGCTGCGTCCAAGATGAGGCGGGCCCAGAATTCGGTCCTTGAAGGCAGACCATACTCCATCAAGATTCAAGAGGTCATCGCCCACCTGGCCGCCCAGCCAATGGACGATGAATCCAGCTCGCAGCCATTGCTGGCCAGCCGTCCGGTGGAGAAGTCGACGGTGTTGATGATCAGTCCCGACCGCGGGCTTTGTGGCGGTCTTAACGCCAACCTGAACCGGCAAGTAGGTCAGTTCATGTTGGAACAGCAAGCTCCAGTAGAAGCCATAGCCGTCGGACGCAAGGGCCGGGACTTCATGGCCCGCACCAACCAAGACCTGAAGGCGACGTTCACCGACCTTGGCGAAACGCCTCTGCTGGTAGACACGCACGCTATCTCGCACATGATTATAGACTCCTATTGCGGGGGCGAAACAGACGAGATATACCTGGCCTACACCAACTACATCTCAACCATGGTCCAAGAACCAGTTATTGAAAAACTGCTGCCCATAGTGCCTGCAGAACTGACCTCCGGCGAGAGCGTGGGATATATCTATGAACCCGGCAACTTGGCCGTGTTGCAGAACCTTCTGCCTCGCTTCGTGGAGATGCAGGTCTACCACGCCATCCTGGAATCCATCGCCAGCGAACAATCCGCACGAATGGTGGCAATGCGGGCCGCCACCGACAACGCCAATGAACTATCTGGCGACCTGACCTTGGTCATGAATAAGCTGAGGCAGGAAAGCATCACCAACGAACTATTAGACCTTATCGGCGGCCAGATAGCCCTAGAAGGATAAAAGCCGTCTTACCCAGTAACCCGTTTTCAGGAGAAGCCAATGGCCACCGGAAAAGTCGTCCAAGTAATCGGAACCGTCGTAGACGTAGAATTTCCCGCGGACGAACTGCCTAATCTGTTCGACGCGCTAGATTTGGACAACGTCGGGGAAAAGTTGGTGTTGGAAGTACAACAACACATCGGCAACAACTGGGTACGCTGCCTGGCCCTCGGCGCCACGGATGGACTCGCCCGCGGAGTTGAAGTGAACGATACCGGCCAGAAGGTCAGCGTTCCGGTAGGACCTGAGACCCTAGGACGGTTATTCGATGTTACTGGAACACCCTTAGACAACTTAGGACCAGTTGAATCGGCCAATCAATGGCCCATCCATCGAGACCCACCTCCCTTTGACGACCAGAACCAGACCGTTGACATCTTAGAGACCGGGATCAAAGTATTCGATCTGATCACGCCGTTCATGAAAGGCGGCAAGATTGGCGCCTATGGTGGCGCCGGTGTCGGCAAAACCGTCATCATTCAGGAACTCATCCGCAACATCGGCGCTGTTCACCAAGGCGTTTCGGTGTTTGCCGGAGTTGGAGAACGATCCCGTGAAGGCAATGACCTGTGGCACGAGATGCAGGACTCCGGTGTGTTGTCCAGCACGGTATTGGTGTTCGGCCAAATGAATGAGTCCCCTGGCGTCCGCGCCCGGATTGGTCTAACAGGTCTGACCATGGCCGAATTCTTCCGGGACGAGCAAAACCAAGACGTACTGCTCTTCGTCGACAACATCTACCGATACATCCTGGCTGGTATGGAGGTTTCGGCGCTTCTGGGACGGATGCCTTCCGCCGTGGGTTACCAGCCAACACTTAGCACTGAAATGGGTGCCCTGCAAGAGCGTATCACCTCCACCAAGGCCGGTTCCATCACATCCTTCCAAGCCATCTACGTGCCGGCCGATGACTACACCGACCCAGGCATCGTAACGACATTTGGACACCTGGACGGCGTTGTGTCACTCGAGCGGTCACTTGCCGCCCAAGGCCTCTACCCGGCGGTGGATCCGCTTGCCTCTTACTCTAGGATTCTGGAGCCAGGCATCGTGGGTGACGAGCACTACAACCTGGCGCGTGGAGTGCAGCAAGTGCTACAGCGCTACAAAGACCTGCAGGACATCATCGCGATCCTGGGTATCGAAGAGCTTTCAGAAGAAGACAAGCTCACCGTTTTCCGCGCCCGGAAAATTCAGCGGTTCCTGACTCAGCCGTTCTTCGTCGCTGAAACCTTCACCGGCCAATCCGGCAAGTACGTTCCACTGCGCGAGACCGTCCGAGGCTTCCAAGAAATTCTGTCCGGCCAGCACGACAGTTTGCCGGAGCAAGCCTTCTACATGGTCGGCACTATTGACGAAGCGGTGGAAAAAGCCGCTGAGATGGCAGCCCAAGGATAATCGAATACCATGCCAATGACTCTAGAAATAATCACTGCTGAACGCCAGGTCTTTTCCGACGAGGTAGACATGGTGATTGCTCCTGGATTCGACGGGCAACTGGGCATACTACCGAGACATGCCCCGTTAATGACCATGCTCAAGCCAGGTGAATTGATGGTTCGAAAGAGCGGTGAGGACGACATCCACGTAGCAGTGTCTGGTGGCTTCATGGAAGTACTAGGCAACCGGGTTAGCGTGCTAGCAGACGCCTGCGAACGGTCAGACGAGATTGACGAAGAACGAGCAGAACAGGCTATACAAAGGGCACAAGAACGCTTGGCCAACCGTGGTTCTGAACTGGAACTAGAGAGAGCATTGACCTCACTCAAGCGAGCTCAAGTCCGTGTGAACCTAGTACGACGACGCAGGCCCCGTAACGCACCCCCGCCGCTCGGATCAACCGCTTAACGAAACCAAAGAAATAGCCCCGACTAACCTCGGGGCCGTTTTTTGTTAGAAGCGGAATCGCCTCCGAGGTGCGTTGGAGATGGCTAGTCGTCGTTGATGTAGTAGGTCATGGACTGGAGGGATAAAACCGGGTCGATGTTCCGTATCCTAATCCCTTCCCGCACCTGAGGGGTAATGGGGGCGTAGTTCAAGATGGCTTGGACACCGCAAGCTACCAGTTGATCAACAACATTCTGGGTGAATTCCACAGGTACAGCTACGATGGCAATGCTAATATTCTCTCTCGCCACGACTTTATCCAACTCATCCATCTTCCGCACCTCCAGCCCGCCGACAGTCTCGCCGACTACTGAGCCATTGAGGTCGAATGCTGCCACCAGGTGGAAACCATCGGGATTGAACCCCGGGTAGCTCAATATGGCGCGCCCGAGCCGGCCAACACCGACAACAGCCACGTTCCAAGGAGAGTTGATTCCAAGAATCTGTCTTAGACGGTCCAGTAGGTCCTGAACACTGTAGCCGCGACCCTGCTTCCCGAAGCGTCCGAAATAGCTGAGGTCTTTGCGAATCTGAGCCGGAGTCACCTGGAGTTTCTCGCCCAGCTGTTGAGAACTCACTACCTGGATGCCATCTTCTAACAGCCTGTTCAATATCCGAACGTATTGAGGAAGGCGGCTGATGACAACCTCGGGCACTACCGTGTGGCTTTGGCGAGATTCGGAATTAGGAGCCATTGCGTTTACGTTCCTTGACCGACGGCATACAGTAAAAGAGTCTGCTATATCAGATCGCCCGAGGGTGAACCCAGATTTCAATGTAGTCAATCTGCGGTCCTAATTCTGACTGCCAACATCTATAATCTATAATGCAGGTCATTGCGAGTCAAGAAACTTAGATACCGTCACACCTCAGCTTCTCACCGGTTCAGGAGCTCTCTTTGCATCTAGGTGTTTGCCGAATAATGCTCCATCTCCCGGAGTCAGGCAACCTGAAGGACAAGCGTCAGGTGGCCCGTTCTCTGTCCGACCGCATCCGAAATACGTTCAACGTCGCAGTGGCTGAGGTGGAAGACCAGAACCTGTGGCAGCGTTTGACCCTCGCAATCTGCTGTGTTAGTACCGACCCGTCTCATGCCAACGAGATGGTCTCCAAAGTTGTCGAGTTCGTCCAGGAATCCAACCGAGATCTAGAACTACTGGACTACGAAACGGAGATCATTTCAGGAGTGTAACCCACGGTACCCATCCTCTACTTCCACATCGGAGAGGAATGACTCAATCGCCCTCCAATATTGCTCTCCACCCACCTGGTAGGTGTCGTTGTGGGCCGCTCCTTCCAACGTATGAAACTTTTTCGGCTCGTTTGCCGCCTCATACAATTTGCGGCCCTGGTATATGGGAACCGTCTCGTCCCGATCACCGTGGAGCACCAAAAGAGGCATGGTTAGCTTCCGAACACGCCTGATGTTGTCGTAGTGGTTCCTAAGCAGCCACCCGGCCGGAGGAAAAGGCAGAGTCAAACTAGCCATATCACGAACCGATGCGAAGGGGGAGATCAAAATCATAGCCATCGGGGGGCTGGTCAAGGCCGCCTCGATAGCCACAGCCGCACCCAGGGAATGGCCAATGTACACAATCCGGCCAGAGTTCACACCGGGGCGGGAAGATAGATATTCGATGGCTGCCCTGGAATCTAGGTAGGTGCCTTTCTCAGACGGGACCCCTTCGCTCTCCCCGTAGCCCCGGTAATCAAATATGAATATGTTGGCCCCGATTCGGTGATGAGCCATCTCCAGCTCTCCGACGCGGTGTCCAAGGTTACCGCCGTTGCCGTGAAACCACAGCCAGGTTACATCGGATCCCCAGCCGGGGATAAACCAGCCTTTGATCATTAAGTCATCCGATGTCCGGACCTGGACGTCTTCGTACTCCAAATTCACGTCAGAAGGGGTATAGAGAAGTTCTGTCACCGGAAAGAATACGAAACGCCTTTCCAACAAGGTCCAAAGCACGATGAAGGTCACTCCCTTGGATAGGTAGGTCACAATCGGAGTACGAACGCCTACCCAGCGGGCACGCACAATCATCAGAGGAGAGAAACTCGCCGCCTAAAGCTGCGTTGCCGTGTAGTTAGGGACCGGAGGCCCGACCAGGAAAAGGTTCTGCAGGAACTGGTTTGGGGTAACTCTGCTGTTCTTTCTCGATGGACTTGAGGCGGCCGGCGACGTCCCGAACCTGAGGGCGGTCTGCGTTGCAACTAGGGCATCGCGCCAACTCTTTAGTGAAGAGCATCATGTTGTCCTTCTTGACGGACACCCTTTCGATTTCGGTCCCGCATTCGGCGCAAGAGCTGACGATATCGACATCAGTGATAGGCATTCAGAATCACAATTCCAGACTGTCGGCTAGGATCTCCAGAACATCCTTGGCTTTCTTCTCATCGGCCAGCCCCTTCGATTGGATGCCCTCGTCCATCATCTGGGCGCAGAAGGGGCATGAGACACCCACGGTATCGGCTTCAGTCTCCAAGAACTGGTCTGTCCGAGCGTGGTTGACCCTAGAGCCTTGGCTTTCTTCTATCCACATGTGACCGCCACCCGCGCCGCAACAGAAACCACGCTCGCGACATCGAGAACCCATCTCCACTAGCTTAAGTCCTGGTATTGCCTTGGCCACGTTTCGCGGCTCATCGTAGACACCGTTGTGCCGGCCCAGGAAGCAGGAATCGTGGTAGGCCATGGTCACGTCCATCATTTTAACGGGTTTGATGCTGCCTTTAGTAATCAGTTGGTCGACGAACTGGCTGTAATGCAGGACCTCGAAATTCCCGCCGAACTGAGGGTACTCGTTCTTCATGGTGTTGAAGCAGTGAGGGCATATGGTCACAATTTTTCTGACGTCGTAGCCATTCATGGTCTCGATATTCTGCTGGGCCAGTATCTGAAAGAGATACTCGTTCCCCATACGCCGAGCCGGGTCGCCGGTGCAGGTCTCCTCGTCGCCCAATATAGCAAAGTTAACGCCGGCCGCCTTCAATACCTTGGCCATTGACCGGGCGATCGCCTGGCTGCGCTGCTCCAGCGCCGGTGTGCAGCCAACCCAGAACAGCACTTCGGCGTCGGGTTTGTCAGCTAGTGTTGGCACATCCAGTCCTTCTGCCCAATCGGTGCGGGAATACTGGGTGCCGCGCCAAGGATGGCCACGCTGCTCCAGGCTGAGTAGGGCATTCATGGCCGTCTCAGGTACTTTGGACTCTTCTAGTACGAGGTGGCGGCGCATGTCCATGATGGTCGGGACATGCTCCACAGTCACCGGGCATTCTTCCATGCAAGCACCACAATTCAAGCAATCCCAGATGGATGTCTCGGAAATGACGCCTTCCAGCAGCGGCGATGGCTCTACATGGTCCGCATTACGGTCACCCTGATGGCCGATGGCCACCATGTGATCCTTCAGGCCCTCGACTATATGCATCGGCGAGAGCTGCTTGCCGGTCAGGTTGGCAGGGCAAGCATCTGAGCAGCGTCCGCAGACTGCGCAAGCGTATCCATCCAAAAGCTGCTTCCAAGTGAAGTCTTGCACACGGCCGGCGCCAAATCTCTCGGTATTTTCCAGGTCGATGGGGGCAAGAGCGCCTGTGGAATCTAAAGTCCGGAAGAACGCGTTCACCGGTGCGGCAAACATGTGCATGTGCTTGGTAAACGGGATATATACCGTAAAGACCAAGATGATGGATAGGTGGCTCCACCAAAAGACGCCTTGCAGAGTATTGGCAGAATCTACTCCCAGACCCCAGTTGGTGAACAAATCGCCCAGAGCCTTACCGATCCAGACATCGGCCTCAGGGCCGTGGCCTCCTTGAGCCACCCAGAAAGCGTGAGTCAGAATGGTGGAGATCATCAACCCCATTATGAGGAGCACTATGATCAGGGCGTCGGAGTGTCGGGTCAGATCGTAGCTGAGACGGCGGGGAGTCAGAACCCATCTTCGGACAAAGGCCCAGATCAGGACAACGGCCAACACCGCAGCGAGGATGTCTAGGTATCTGCTATAGACTCTGACTCCGGTCTCGGTAAGCAACCATTCGGGAAATCCACTTTTGGCCGACGCCACGAAGACGAATATTCCATAGCTGAGCATGAAAGTCAGAAAGCCCCAGAAGATGGTGGCGTGGCCGATACCGGCGTAATCGCCGTACTTCACTCGTTGGAGGACCTTCTGTTGGCCGAGGGATATCAAGAGCGCTCCCCAGAGCCGTTCAATGGGCCGATCAAACCGGGCGTCTCCTTTACCCTGGAGCACCAAGCGGACCACTCGGGTGTAAAAAGCGTAATGGAAGATGGCTAGGGCCATCCCCAGCAGCGCGAATACCCCGACCCATAAAGGCAGGGAGCCTATATCTCCAGGAGGGACCAAACTCGACACTCACTTCGCCGGACGGTCATCTGTCCAGGCAGTATTTGACTAAGTTACTGTATTGCCAACTCGACCTAGTTTAGCACGATTCAGGCGCGAATCCTGTGTGCGCACCATGCCTGAATCATCGGGTTCGTTATCCACGTGGCTACCCGGTTGCAGCCTAGAAATCCTTTATCCGGGGGATGACCTCTCGGCCCAGAAGGTTTATCTGCTTCAACACTTGCTCTTGAGGCATGCCTGGCCACTGCATACGACAGATCATGTGGTTCACGCCGAGTTCTTCGGCGTAGCGGCGGAACTCGGACACGATATCGTCGGGTGAGCCCAACAGGAATCGGTCTTTGGCTAGTTCTTGATACGGAACGCTAAAGCTTTGTTCGCCAGGCAGGGCTTTGTCCTGCCCCCAGTCGGCATATGCTTTATATTTACCTTCGAGGAACGGCTGGCTCTCGATGAACGCCGTCTCTCGGTCCTGAGCCACATACATCTCCCGCATCATGGGAAGTTCATCAGGGACTGGGTTGCCGAACTCGTCCAGGGCTGCTTTGTAACGGTGCCATTGATCCGCTACCATTGGCACCGTAGCATGAGGATTGATCAGCCAGGGATATCCCCAGCGAGCGGCACGGCGTATGGCTACGTCATTGTTGGCGGCGACCCAGATCGGAGGTGGGCTTTGAACGGGTCTGGTGCTGATCTTGGTCTTGGGCACGGTGTAATACTTGCCGTTGAACTCGATCTCTTCTTCGCTCCACAATCGTTTTATCAGGTCCATGGCTTCGTTAAATCGGCCAACTCGTTCGCCCTTTTGAACTCCGAAAGCGGTGTATTCTTCGTCGCGGTAACCTAGGCCGACGCCGAAGACGAACTTGCCGTTGGTGATGGCATCCAGTGTGGCGATGCTCTCCGCAAGCTCCACCGGGTTATGTAAAGGCACCAAGATTACGGTGGCGGCCACCTGCATGTCGCCGGCATCGGCGGCCAACCGCGACAACAGAGTGAGTGAGGTGCTCATCTGATAAGGAGCCGCAAGATAATGCTCGCCGGTTGCGATAAGGCTGAAGCCGGCATCACGGGCAGCCCTCACCTGTTCGGCGCTGTCCTGGATTTTCTGAGGCATGGACTCGCCGGGCAAGTATTGGTTGGTGACGAAAAATCCTAGTTTCAAAGAGTCTCCTTATCGGGCGGTCTGGAATCAACCATAGGCTAATAGGAAACGTATCAGGTAACCACACACAGCATACTTTTCCAACAGGTATTTTAGTCTGCTACCAATTTTGGAACAACCCTAAAAACCCCTTGCCACGCCTGGGGATAAGAAGTAGAATCCGCCTCTGATTCCGGGTTCTTTAACGCAACCGAAGTAGTAGGAGTAGCATGAAGATCGCACGCTTCCGCAGCAATGGAAGGACCGCATATGGGGTGGTTCAAGGTGATGAGGTAGTGGAGATTCGGGGCAGCATTTTTACCCGTTTTCGGATGACCGACACCAAGCACTTGTTGCAGAACGTGAAGATACTACCTCCCACGGAACCCACTGAGATCTGGTGTCCTGGGCTCAACTTCGCCAACCATCTGGAGTTCGCAGCCGGCGTCCTTGGCGATGACAACCCCACTGTTCCCGAACATCCGGAGCCCTGGATCAAGGCCAGAGGCTCTCTCACCGGCACTGATGAGCCCATCGTTCTTCCCAGCGATTCAACGGATGTCCATTATGAGGGCGAGGCCGTGGCGGTCATCGGAAAGGCCTGCCATCGGGTGACCCCACAAGAAGCCCCCAAGTACATTCTTGGTTACACCTGCGGGAATGATGTGAGCGACCGCACTTGGCAGAAGGACGACTGGACGTTCTGGCGGGCGAAGGGCGCAGACACATTCGCACCGGTGGGACCTTGGATAGACACTGAGGTCGACCCTCAAAATCTGGAGATGATCGTCCGCCTGAACGACGAGGAGGTCCAGCACGGCAAGACCGAGGAGATGCTGTTCACTTTCGCGGAAATCATCAGCTACATCAGCCAGCAGGTGACCCTGCGACCAGGAGACCTGGTCTTCTCGGGTAGCACGGGTGTCACAGTAGCATTGAAACCCGGCGACAAAGTCGATGTCGAGATTCCGAATATCGGCGTGCTCAAGAACACTGTTGAGGCAGAAGTCGCCTAGACCTCGACTCTCAGTATGAGACAAAAAGGCCTACCCGCAATAGCGGGTAGGCCTTTTTAATCCA
>CEVK01107804.1_pt1 | contig 15082 bp, 13 predicted proteins | sample 531501 | NCBI WGS metagenome assembly CEVK01 (sample SAMEA2623794, study PRJEB7988) | marine metagenome | biome: marine biome (ENVO:00000447); feature: mesopelagic zone (ENVO:00000213); material: "saline water (ENVO:00002010), including plankton (ENVO:xxxxxxxx)" | depth 740 m | reverse complement strand
AATGGACCGATTCAAATGCTCGCGTACGGTACTTTCAAAACAGTGCTTTTGGTCCTCTTTTTCAGTATGACTAGCACAGCCGGGAAATGTTGGATACCGATCGATATCTTTCCAATCTATCTGTGCTTTTTCCTGTTCATAGAAGGTTTCCGAAGAGATCTTTTCCGTTTCGAAAAACTGACAAGAACTCAGGCTGAAACCTAGGAACACCATCCAAAAAATGTACTTCATAATCACAATCAGTGCTGAAAAGTACAATTTTTAGTTCATACTTAATCTTTCTCGAAATGAAGTTGTGTGGTAATATCCTTTATGCGTTGTTTGGCATATTCGCTGTAGAGCGCGTTCTCCCCAAATTTCTCTAAGTATTTCTCATAATGCGGAATGGCTTTGGAAGCATCCGCCTGCTGATTCTCTACCGCGGTAGCTAACATGTACCAGCCACGCTGACTCTCAGGATTCTCAGCAACTACCCGTTGCAATGCTTTGTATTGTTTCCCATATTGTTTCTGTGCGCCATACAGCAAGGCCAACTGCATATATTCATCATCCACAGCAGGGCGTTTCAAAAGTATGGCGATCTCATAATGCCGCTCCGCTTTATCATACTCTTTTAATCCGCTATAGGTTGCGGCTACTCCCGAATGCCATTCAGGAACTTTATCATTGAATTGGTTGATTAAGATCTTGTATTGCTCCAACGCTTTTTCAAATTGAAGGGTATTTCGGTACGCGATCGCTACATGCTCATGAATAGATTCATTGCTTTTTCCCACTTCTAAAAGGACCTCATAGTCCTGTATGGCTTGGTGAAAATCTTCCGTATAGAACGCATGCAAGGCACGAAGTGTAAGGAACCGCAGACTATTGGGTTGTTGTTCTAGTGCTTCGGAAATATACTGATGGGCCGTTTCAAATTCACGTTTAGTAAGCGCATATCGCGCACTTTGATATCGGGCATTTTGATGATTGGGTTCCAGCTGAAGCGTTCGCGTAAAAAGCGTCTGAGCCAAAGAATCATTCGTATTTTCCAAAACCAACCCACGTTGATAATAATATGTTGCTTGATCGGGATGCGTTGCTATCAGTTGCTGCAAGAGACTGTCTGCTTGCTTGGTGGTTCCATTTCGGAAGAACAATTTCGCTAACGAAAACTGAATGCGTGCGTCTTTCGGCTTTGTTTTTAGCTCTTTTTCATACAACGCTATAGCCTGTGAAAGTTGCCCCCAATGTTCATAAATCGTCGCTTGTTGTTTCAGCGAGTTGGGCAATGTTTTATATACTGCCATGGCCTCTTGGTAATTTCCTGCAGCATACAAACTATCGGCCAAAGCCGAAGGCGTTTGACCTTCGGCTTTAAAAAATAGACATAATAAAATTCCGAAGAGCGCTTTATTCATCCATACTGAAAATTATAGGAAGCGAATACATTACCGAGACTTTTTTTCCGCGATGCTCACCTGGTGTCATTTGTGGCAACATATTAATAACTCGTAAGGCTTCTGTTTCTAGTTCTGGCTGCGGGGCTCGTGCTTTTACATCTAAGATATTCCCGGCAGTATCAATTTTAAACTGAACTACAATACGCTGTTGTCCAACTAAGCCATTCCCCTTCATCACTTCAGTATTGAAATTCTCGACCACCAAATTGGAAATCTTCTGCGTCATGCACTTTTTAGCAGCATCCTGATCTAAGTTTTCACACCCCGGATAGAGTGGTGTTTTATCAATGGTGGCGAATGGAACGGCTTCCGTATGTAATTCTTCAGAAGTAAAAAGTGGGCTATTCTTAATCCCGTCAATTTCTGATGACATTTCGGCTGCCCTCAGATTCAATGCCTTTAATTGTTGAACTTCCGCTTCAGAAAGTTCTCCTTTTGCCTCCAATGTCTGCTGTAGGTCGGCGATCTTTTCAGAAATTTCAGAAGGTACTTCCGAAGCACGCTCCTGAGAACAGGCCGTATAGACGAGCATCCCCGCAATAAGTGGAAGTACTACTAAATACTTTAGTTGTACAATGTTCTTCGATTTGTTTTTACGTAACATAAGAATTCGTTTTTTGATTAATGATTGATTGAAAAATGTATTGATGAATGAAAAATTTCGTGTCTGAAATACTTGAGACAGCAATTCTTGATAGTAATGGGAAACTCCATGAGCTTTCGCTACGTGATCATCGGCGGTATATTCGTGTAACACGCCTACACGGTGCTGGAATAAATACACAAATGGGTTGAACCAAAATAAAATGCGAAGGCCTTCAAAGTACAAAAGATCCCAACTATGGCCTTGGGCAACATGTACCTGCTCATGTTGCAAAATGGCTTCTTTTTGTGTTTCTTCCACTTCGGTTCCCAAATAAATTCTTCTGAAAAAAGTGAACGCTGCATTCGATTGGGGCAATTCCACGTAGGTTATGTCCTTATACGTTTGTATACTTCCGCTGTTAATCATACGCCGTAACCGCATTACTTTAAACCCTAAGATCAACAAAGCGACGACACTCCCCGCGGCCCACACAGAACTCCAAGAAAATTGCTGTGTTGCTTCCGCGAGGGCTGTAGTGGTAGGTTCCAACGAAGCATTGGAGGTGCCGACGATGACTGCTGGCAAAGTAATCATATATTCGGCAGGAATTTGTTCGCGGATCGCCTCAATTTGAATCAGCGGAAGCAAGAGCGACGCCAAGGGGGTAAGCAACAGGTACCATCGATTGGCTGTATAAAATGTTTCCCTTTTCAGAAACACATCATACACGAGCAAAAAAAGCAACTGAAACGCTATGGTTTGTAGGATATAGTGTATCATTTGGAATCTTTTTTAATGTCTTTCAACACGCCCTCCAGTTCTTGTAGGCTCATATCATTTTTCTTCACAAAAAAGGAAACGAGACTTTTAAACGAGCCCTGAAAATAACCGTCCATTAACTTGTGCAGGCTCTGGTGACTGTATTCGGCTTTGGGTACCAACGGATAATAAATATGGCCGCGGCCTTCTTTTCGATACCCTACAAATTCTTTGTTCTCTAAAATCCGAACGATGGTCGAGACGGTATTATAGGCCGGTTTTGGTTTCGGCAGTTCGTCAATGATCGCCGCGACGTTTCCTTCGCCGAGATCCCACAACACCTGCATGATGTCTTCTTCTGCTTTTGTTAATTCTTTCATCTTATAAGGGTGAATAATGATCAATTTTTATTTTCCATGAACCGTCTTCCTGTATCCATAACAAGGTAAAACGCACCACAGATTCAACTTCTTTTCCTTCATAGAGAAATTTGAGGTACGACACGCCACGCTGGATCACGATATCACCATACGGCAGGATCTCCGTATTCTCCAATCGCCAATTTACATGCCTGCCTTCCAATCCTTTCCAATAGTTGACCACCGCATCATTGCCTTCGATCAAGGTACGCGGACCTATAATCTGTGCTTCCGAACTGTAGTAATCTGCAATAGCAATGAGTTCACCATTGTTATAGGCCGTTTCCATAGCACGATTTTGAGCCAAGATTTCCTCGGTGACGCTTTGTCCCTGTGCCACAAACGAAAGACCAAGTAGTAGGATTAAAAGGGTTGTTTTCATGGTGATTGTTTTAAAATTCCTATCTGCTGAAGCCATACCAGTTTATCATCCAAGTACCCGTGACTAATTTCAAATTCAGGCGTCATAAAAGAGTGATTAGCACGCGGATATTCTTCAATGCGATAAAGCACGTTCGGGGCTATATGCTGTTTGAAATTTCGAATACTTGCTGAAGCATGTACCCGCTCATCATTTTCGCCATATTGTAAGAAAACCGGGCAGTTAATTTGAGACAAGTGGGTCACTACGGTATTATTCTTTAGGTCTTCTGCGGAAGGTGACGCAGGTACTTGTGTACTGTTGGGCGGCAAGAACATGCGCTCATGAAGATTTCGAAACCTATTGGCTCGTTCGATAACGGTTTCAGGAATGTCTTCTTCTATAATGCCCTCATAATAATCATTCCACAAAGAAACAATGTCATTAATGGCTCCTTCGGAAAGTCCCAATTGACGATGATAATGTGCCACGGCATATAATTGCCCTTCTCGCATGGTCATAATAGGAGCGGCAGTAGCATTGGCAAAGGCCATTTCTGGGATTGTTCCCGCCATCATCAATGCCAATCGCCCTCCCTCACTGGGGCCATGTACTCCCACTCGTTGCGCATCTACTTGAGGAAGTTGTTGCACATAGCGATACAAGGCGGTATATTGATCTAGCTTTTCAGTGAACGTTTGACGTCTAAAATCGCCATTCCCTTTAGAGAGACCATTGCCAGATTTATCAAACACCATGGCAACCAAACCTTGTGCTGCAAAGTACCGTGCTTCATATTCATAATTCTTCATGCCAACAGATCCGCCTCCGGGCAATACCAAACATGCTGGCGACTGCCGTGTTGTAGGCGGATAAAAAACCTTGGCATATAACGTATCTTGCTGGTAGGGAATCCAATGTTCTTCTACATTACTTTTCGGAAGCCGCTGAAGGGATCGGCGCGATCCATTTCTAAATTCAATTTGAAAGACGGTATCGCTCGGAAGAAATTCCCAAACCACTCCGGAAACCGTCCAAAAGCGGTGCTCCCCTATTGGTTTCAAAGACATGGTCCTTTCAGAATAAGGCGACATCATATGTAGGTATCCATTTTCGGCATAGATGACGGTTCGTTGGCCTGTGCTGTCTTGAAACACACCTTCATAAGTGGGTAATGCTGATTCCTCTAAAGGAGGCTGTTGCTTCCATAAGGTAACCGACTGCCGTTGTCCTTTTAGCAGTAAGGTTCCAGCACAATTAGTTGTTTTTTTGTCAAGATCAAGATCCCAGCGTTGTCCTTTCCGAAGAAAATAGTCGCCACCTGACCTCTGACCTAAAAGGGGATAGCTAGCCCTGCCATCCAAATACGGTAATGAAACAAGGGCGCTGGTATCGGTAACAACTATTTTAAGATATTCATAACCACTACGATAGAAAACCTCTCCTACATAGGTCTGCCCTACCAAGGAGGTGGATGTCAACATTCCAAGTACGTAAAGAAGAAAAATAAATCGCATGCGCAACGCTTTCACAACAAATATAACTAAATATTTAGTTTAAACTAATTTTTTAGTTATAAAATTGTAACAGATTGTTGTTTTCATACACTAATGGCATAGTTTGGATCTACTTTGTATCACCATAGGATTTGTTTTGATGCTTGTTGGCATTGTGGGAAGCATACTTCCGATCATTCCCGGAACGCCTATTAGTTGGGTGGGACTCATTGTACTATATCTCGCTCCTTCTTTACCATTTGATTGGGTATTTATCATTGTTACGGGCATCGTAGCGATTGCTATTTATATTCTAGATTATATCATTCCCGCGCTAGGCACGAAACGATTTGGTGGTAGCAAGGCCGGGGCTTGGGGAACTACCATCGGACTCATCATAGGACTTTTCCTTCCGATCCCTTTCGGAATATTGATCGGTGCCTTTGCCGGTGCGTTTATTGGGGAAGTACTATTTAATCAAACAGAAGGTCCCGAAGCGGTAAAGGCTGCCTTCGGATCATTTATAGGGTTTTTAGCCTCCACGTTTATGAAGTTTTTTGCCACCGTGGTCTATCTAGGCTTGTTCTGCTATCAAGTATGGAGCTATCGCGCTTTGCTTTTTTAATGGATCACTCTTGATGACATTTTCTAGGGCTTCCGATGTAAGGTAAAACAATCCTCATGAAACATCTACTCACCCTCTTATCTGTATTATTTCTGTTTTCTAGTTGTATGAATTTTTCTTCGGAAGAAGAACCCTACGCTGAAGAATTTCAATCGTATGAAGATACTGAAATGTATGCCGATACTCCTTCCGAAGCAACTCCAACTAACTCCAAACGTATGGCGCAAAACAACACTCAAATAGTCTATAAAAACACCATCGATCCAAAAACCAATATGGTCACCGGGCGGGTACCCTTACCCCAGTCGTGGAATTTTGCCGGCCCAAACAATGAAGGCCTGTTTTTAGAAGGCCCTAACGGCATTAAAGTATATCAAATGAAGTATCAGTCGTTTATGTACACCCAAGACCCTTATTACCAACAAATATATGCGCAAAGTGGCGCAAACCTTCGGCCAAACCTTGATTCACAGCAAATTCTACAACAAGACATTATTCCATCAACCACGAAACAAGGATATTCACTTGTACGCAACTATCCCATTCCACAATTAGCTAAAAAAGATGAACAGTATTTTGCACAATTATACCAAGTGGGGCCGTCACAAAAAAGCTTTGAAGTATTAGGTGCAGAATTCAACGCGCCAGACGGAAGTGGATCGCTACTGATCCTTCAAAAGATGAGCAGTTTTTCTCAAGGCTTATTGATGTGGGGATACAGCGGCTATATTTTGGACGCTCCAAAGGCTGAATTTGAAATGGCCAAAAATCACTTAGTGAATGCCCTGCTCAATGTTCAGCATAACCCGCAATACATTGCACAATACAATCAGCGTGAACGCCAGAAATCGAATGCGAGCTGGACGGCACATAATAATCGAATGGCCGCGAATCAACGAAGTTTTGATGCCACACAAAAAGCCTATCGGGAATCAACAAATGCCGTTAATGATGCTATGATGAGTACATGGCGTTCGCAGAATGAATCTTCAGACCGAATGCAATCTCAATTTGTAGACGGCATTTGGGAACAAAAGAACATGACCGATCCCAATTCAGGGAACACCTATAAAGTTCAGGAAGGATATAACCAATACTGGAGCAATGGTAATAACGAATACATTGGTTCGAATGATGCATACTACAATCCGAATACAGACAATTCCGTAAATAATCAAAATTGGCAACAGCTAGACGCTACCGACGATGGTGGTTGGTAACAGTAGCATTTAGTACCAGGTAGTTTTTTCTTCAATAGAGGTATGTCGGGTTCCAGATTCCAGGGGCCCGTCGTATTTTCCCATATAGAAAAATCCCAAACATTGCTCTCCTTCGCCCATAGAAACATGTGCATTTAAATGGTTACGAAGGCCGGGAGAACTCCAATACGCTCCAATTCCCATTTCAGTAGCAGCAAGCCACATATTTTGAACGGCCATCGCAGTAGCGGCAATCTCTTCCCATTCGGGTACCGATTCATTAGGGTCTCGCTGCATACAAATTGCAATGACGCAAGCCGACTGCAACGGCTTTTCAGCAATTTTTTTCTGTTTAATCTTCGAAAATTTAACCGCTGTTTCTTCAAAGGTGCGTGCCAAAAAATCACTCAACCCTTTTCGTGACGCTTCAGAATGAAATACTTTAAACCGCCAAGGTTCGGTACGGCGGTGTGTAGGCGCCCAATTGGCAGCCTCTAGAAGTTGCGAAATTTCTTCTTTCGTGATAGGCGCTTCGCTATACTGAACCGGAAATACGGCGCGCCGACTGGCAATTAATTGATCAATACTCATGTATCAAATGTACTCGTAACGTTGGAAGCACCCTGACCGCTGGGTACTAAAAAAACGTTAATAATTTTAAAATTAATAGTATTACTATTATTATTGCAAACATAAATATTAATTATGCAGAATTTACTTAGAAATTTTAAGGTGGTCATTCATGAGAAGCTCTATCTCAAAGACCCGGAGACTTCAGAATTAGGTAAAAAGATTGTAGGCGAAAGCATATTATTAATTGACGAAATTGGGTTCGAAAGCTTTACATTCAAAAAGCTAGGAGCCCGAATTAGCAGTAACGAAAGCTCTATCTACAGATATTTTGAGAACAAACATAAATTGCTTCTCTATCTCACGTCGTGGTATTGGGGATGGATGGAATATAAACTGGTCTTTCAAACGGCCAATATTGCTAACTTGAATGTCCGCCTGAAAAAAGCTATTGAAGTACTTTCCGAAGAAATTCAAGAAGACACTAATATTTCACACGTCAATGAGAAAATCCTCAACGCCATTATCATCAATGAATATTCTAAATCGTATCTCACCAAAGAAGTGGATCACGAAAACAAAGAAGGATACTTTGCCATTTATAAGCGTTTGGTAGGGAGGTTCGAAACCATTATTCAAGAAGCGCAACCCAACTATGTCTTCGCTGCAAGTCTTGCCAGTACCGTGATCGAAGGAGTACTTCATCAGCATTTCTTAAAACAACATTTTCCGTCACTTACCACGTGTAATAAACACACGGCACCTCAACAGTTTTTTACAGACCTCGTCTTTTCAACGCTAAATCTCAAAGAATATGAGTGATCCAGCCGTCTCCCCTTGGAAACGTCTGATGAATCTATTAAAATTAGATCGGAAAGACATTCTCCAAATTATATATTACGCCATTTTCGCCGGACTCGTAAATCTTTCGCTTCCTTTGGGAATCCAAGCGATCATTAACCTTATTCAAGGGGCCGAAATCAGCACCTCTTGGATCATTTTAGTAGTCCTCGTTACTTTGGGCGTTGCGTTTGTAGGGATCCTACAACTCATGCAATTTCGGATCATAGAAAATGTACAACAGAAAATATTCACCCGAGCGTCTTTTGAATTTGCATATCGCTTTCCGAAGATGAAAATGAGTGCCTTCTCGAAATACTATCCGCCTGAATTGGCCAATCGGTTTTTTGATACCGTAACGGTTCAGAAAGAGATCACCAAAATTTTATTGGACTTCCCTGCGGCGTTGTTACAGATCATTTTCGGACTCATATTACTCTCCCTCTATCACCCGTTCTTCATTGTCTATGGGCTACTGTTGATCGGGGTCATTTACTTGATCATCAAGTTTACTGGAAAACGAGGCATGCTCACCAGTCTCGAAGAAAGTACACACAAATACCGAATTGCACATTGGCTTCAAGAAATTGCGCGCTCGGTGACCAGTTTTAAGCTCTCAGGAAAAACCACCCTGGCCATGAACAAGAACGATGCGTTAGTCACCGATTATTTGAGAGCCCGAGAAAGTCATTTTAAAGTATTGGTACTTCAATTTGCGCAACTCATCACCTTTAAGGTCTTAGTAACTGCAGGTTTGTTGTTGATAGGCGGAATATTAGTATTGAATCAGGAAATGAATATTGGGCAATTTGTCGCTGCGGAAATTATCATCCTATTGATCATTAGCGCTGTTGAAAAATTAATTCTAAGACTGGAATCTTTCTACGACCTCCTTACCTCTTTGGAAAAACTAGGACAAGTGGTGGATAAGGAACTCGAAGCGCAAGAAGGAGCCAATCCTTTTGAAACCTCACGTCCATTTTCACTAGAACTGGAAGGGGTTTCGTATCGAGCCAAGGATAATGGTGACCTGCTTTTAGACCAAGTACATCTGAACATCTCGAACAACACCCGCCTTTTGATTACGGGCCCCAGTGGGTCGGGAAAATCCACTTTGCTCCAACTTATTTCAGGAATTCTTGAACCGTCTGATGGAAATATTTATGTGAATGAGCTTTCGCTGAAAGGAATTCTTCCTAATGCCTATCGCTCCGGAATTGGGCAATCCCTTTCCGAAGAAACCCCTTTTGAGGGCACGGTGCTTGAAAACCTCACTTTTGGAGATCCTACGATTTCAAAAGAAGCCGTCAATACTGTAATTCAGGCCACGGGGTTAACGGCTTTTATCAAAAAGTTGCCCCATGGACTCGATACAATTATATATCCGGAAGGAAAAAAGATCCCGTTTACCATTGCAAAGAAAATAGTGCTCGCCAGAAGTATTGTCACAGCTCCAAAATTGTTGTTACTAAATGAACCTTTAGAACAATTACCGCACGACGAACAAGCTGAAATTATCGCTTATTTGACGTCCCCGGAACGACCATGGAGCCTTGTTGTAGTGAGTCAGAACCCTCTTTGGAGAAAACATTGTAATGCCTTTGCGAGTATGAACAATGGTCGTTTAACCTTAAACTCATAGCGATGTTGAATATTTCAAATAACAGTGAAAGACCTCCTGTAGATCTTACTCGATTTCGTTCGGGTGCGATCGTATTCCACAAGAGACACTATAAGCACTTTAATAGATTTCTGTTGTTGTTTGCTGGAATTGCCCTCGTGGTTATTTTCTTACCATGGACACAGACCGTTACGGGTACCGGTAGTTTAACTACCTTAACACCCGAGCAGCGCCCGCAAACCATTCAATCACCCATCCCCGGAAAGATTGAACAATGGTACGTTCGGGAAGGAGATTTTGTCGCAAAAGGAGATACTATTCTTCATATTTCTGAAGTAAAAAACGAATACTTCGATCCAAATTTAGTCTCGCGAACCGGTGAGCAGATCAATTCTAAAAGCCAGTCGGTTGCCTCCTACAAGAACAAGGTAAAAGCACTAGAGTTACAAGTTGGTGCCTTATCTCAGGAACGCCAGTTAAAGATAGAACAGGCAAAAAACAAATTGGCGCAAGCAAAACTTACCGTGAAAAGCGACAGTATCGATCTGGAAGCTGCGAAAACCAATGAGACCATTGCACAGCGACAATTTGAACGAATTCAAACATTGAACGAAGATGGACTCAAATCGCTCACGGAAGTAGAAGAAAAACGACTCAAGCTTCAAGAGACCGCAGCCAAATTGATCTCTCAGGAAAATAAATTTCTCGCCAGCAAAAATGAAGTGATCAATGCGCAAGTTGAACTAAGCAGGATTCAAGCTGAATACGCTGATAAAATTGCAAAGGCCCAAAGTGATAAGTTTACGGCCCAGTCCAATCAATTCGATACGGAAGCCCAAGTCAGCAAACTGCAGAATGATTACAGCAATTATGAAATACGAAGCAGTATGCACTACGTGCGAGCCCCACAAAATGGCTACATCAACAAAGCCATACGATCGGGCGTAGGTGAAACTTTTACCGAAGGAGAACAATTGGTAAGTATTATGCCGTCTCAATATGAAAAAGCCGTGGAGACTTTTGTAGACCCCATTGATGTTCCGTTGATTCATTTGGGCGAAAAAATGCGGATCCGTTTTGACGGTTGGCCAGCCATCGTCTTTAGTGGTTGGCCCAATCTTTCGTATGGAACCTACGGTGGAAAAGTAGTTGCCATAGAAAACTATATTTCTACCAATGGGAAATATCGCGTGCTTTTGGCCCCAGATTCAGAGGATCACGAATGGCCGGAAGACCTCCGAATTGGAGGCGGAGCGTTCACACTGGCATTGCTGGAAGATGTCCCAATTTGGTATGAACTGTGGCGCCAATTGAACGGATTCCCACCTAATTTCTACACGCCAAATGCTCCTAAAACCACCCAAAAATAAGCGCAGCATGAGATCACTCTTTGTATGTATATTACTAGGAATGGCTACCACCGGCGCCTTGGCCCAATCTTCAATACTCAGTTTTGAAGAATACATGGCGCAGGTAAAAGCATTTCATCCGGTGGTGAAGCAGGCGCAATTACAGCTAGAAATGAGCGAAGCTGCTCTACTGGAGTCGCGTGGTGGTTTTGATCCAAAGATCGAAGTAGATTTTGAGAGCAAGGAATTCAAAAATACCGAGTATTACAACAATTTAAATTCTAGTTTTAAGATCCCTACTTGGTACGGTATCGAACTCAAGGCATCGTGGGAACAAAATTCAGGACAGTTTTTGAATCCTCAGAAAACAGTTCCGGAAGACGGACTCTATAGCGCAGGGGTACAACTTTCGTTGAAGGAAGGATTTCTGCTTACCAAACGTATGGCCGCTGTAAAAAAAGCCACCTTATTCGTACAACAAACCCAGGCGGAGCGTGATTTGCTTGTCACCGAGATTTTATATGAAGCGGCAACAGCATACATAGAATGGCTTAAAGCGTATAAAGAACGTTCGGTATATCAAAACATTCTCAGCAACGCCGAAACACGCTTCCGAGGGGTTCAGAAACAATCAGAATTAGGAGCGTTGGCGGCAATTGACAGTACCGAAGCGAAAATTGCTTTTCAAAACCGACAACTTTCGTTGGAAGCTGCGCAACTTAATTATGTAAAAACCTCACTTGAGATTGCCAATTATCTTTGGGTTGCCGATAACATTCCGGTAGAACTTCAAGAAGGTATGGTTCCGGGAGAAGTTTCTCCATCAGCCATAGACGATGTCTTGTCATTGGTTGAAACTTTGTTATCGTCCTTTTCAGCAGAAAATCATCCTAAGATTCTTTCCGCAGCGCGGAAACTCGATCAACTACAACTGGACGCACGCCTAAAAGCCAATTTATTATTACCGGACGTGACCGCCTACTACAATTTTTTAACGACAGAGCCTACCCTTGCAAACAGCTTGAATACAGATAATTTAAAGGCGGGACTCCAACTTTCAGTGCCTTTATTTCTTCGGAAGGAACGAGGCGCTCTAAAGCTCGCTAGGACCAAAGTACGAGATGGAGAATATGCCTTGGCAAACACGCGCGTGCAACTTCAGAATAAACTAAATGCAAGGCTCAGCGCCATTACTTCATATGAAACTCAGTTTCAATTGATCAATGATATTGTTCAAAACACACAAACCCTTTGGCGCGCAGAAAGCCGAAAATTTGAACTTGGAGAAAGCTCTTTGTTTTTGGTCATTTCCCGAGAAAACAATTATATCGAAGCGCGTCTAAAAGAAATTGATGTAGAAAATAAATGGTTTCAAGCCAAAATTGAACTGTTCAAAACCTTGGCGCAACCTAATCTAACGCAATAATTTTCGCGTATTAAATTGCGGATCTTCAAAATCGCGGGGCAATTCAGGGAGTTCAGTATCTGTAGTACCGTCGTCTAGCGTTTTCATAAATGCGATGATCGCATCGATTTCTGCTTCGGAAAGGTTCAACGGATCCGGGGCTAAGGTCTGATTTTCTAAGGTCATCCCTCTTCCGGCTCCCCCACCTTCATTGTAAAAATCCATTACCTCCTCCAGCGTGTCGTAAATGCCGTTGTGCATGTACGGGGCTGTTTTTGCAATGTTCCGAACCGTTGGCGTTTTAAACGCATGCTTGAAGAATGGCGCGACCTCGCGCATGGCACCGTTGCCCAATCGGCCGATATCGGTATCTAAGGTTAGCGGTTGGTCTTTGTGAAAAGGAACACCAAGGACTTCGCTTTCTGACTCTGAGTACAAGGGCGGAACGGTTCCGGAGAACAACGGCATAAAATGACAGGTAGCGCAGGCGGCTTTCCCTGTAAATAGGTTAAAGCCTTGTTCTTCTTTAGCAGACAGTGTGACTTCGGCACCCTGAAAATAGCGATCAAGCTTACTGTTGAAAGCATTCAATCGCATCACATAGGCGGCTAAGGCATAATCAAGTTGATAGGGACGCATCATGGTTTGCTTCGGAAAAGCTCGCTGAAACCCTTTTTTATATGTCGGACTCAGTTCTAGCTTCGCAATAATTTCTTGGTAATTGGTATTGAATTCCTCTTTGCTCATGATCACATGCTCAAATTGATCTTCCAAACGTTTGGTACGCATGTCGTGAAAGTATCCGGAAGCGTAGACAGAATAGTTGAGCGTCATCGCATTGCGCGCCAAGGTGCCACCTTGATTATTGGCGCTTTTGGGAAGTCCGTCTGTAAAGGCTTTTTCTGGCGCATGACAGGTAGCGCATGACATGCGGTTGTCGAGAGAAAGAATGGGGTCGTGAAATAGTTTTTTTCCAAGAGCTGCTAAAGCTTCAAATTGTGCATTGGGGTCAATGCTTACATAATAGAATTCATTTAAAAAATCTGGGGAAAATAAATGATCCGCTTCCGAATTGACTGCCAACGGAAACCGAGACACCTCAGCAATTGTTTCGTATTGCAAGACGGTGTGAATGTCTTTAATGGTTTTATAGATGGGATTTGCCACCTCTTTTATGAACTGTAATCGATTGAAAGCATCAAAAGAAGCATGCTCAGTAGCGGCTATTCCTGAATCAAACAAATCGTTTAAATGATCCAAAAGTTCGGGCGCTTTCACCTGTGCTAATTCGTCTTCGTAATAGTTAAAATACGATTGGAGCGATTGCAACACAATTTTGGTGTCTTCCACCCCTTGTAAGGTTCCGGGCGTGTCAAAACCGGTGACTCCCAAGGTTGTGATTCGCAACACGGCTTGGCGTGAAGCTTCTAAAAACTGACGGTCATTTATTTTTTGGGTCTGCACAAAAGAAACCAATCGGTTGGCTTGTACGTTTATTTTTTTCGCTTGAAATGTAAGTTCTTCTTGTAGGTTGGGAGTGAATTCTTCCACCATTAATTCATCAATAACCTGCAATCCTTTTGGTTCAAGAATCGCATAATCAGAAACTTTAGGTTCTAATTTGGGTAATGGCGCTCCGTTTAACACTTTGTCGTACGCTTCTTTATCAAGATATTCTAACAGAAAAGAAACTTTTTTAAATTGATCCCGCAGGTTTCTGTAGGCGGAATGGAGTTGCGCTTCCTTTTTAGTTCCTTTCTGAAATGCCGATGCCGTTGCTTCAAACTGAGCGGTTGCTTCAGTAAATTCGATAAGATCTTCCTTGTACTGTTTATTGATATGACCAATGGCCTTATTCACGTAAGTACTTTTAGAGACCCGCGGTTTGCTGGCTAAAATTAGGAAGGCGCTTATAAAAATGCTTCCGAAGAGTAGTAAAGTATCGGTTCGCATGGCAGTGTTGTTTTATGGAGAAAACCGGGCGCTGCTAGGCACCCGGTCTTCAGTGAATATGAAAAAAATTACTTAACTAGCAGTTTCTTGGTGTCCCCTTCTTTGGTTTTCAACAAATAGGTTCCTGTCTGTAATCCTGAAATATCAATGGATTTCACATTGCGATATACAGCCACTCGTTTTCCAGAGATGTCGTACAAGGCGATGTCTGTCACTTTATTGAAATATACGATACGCTCTGTTGGGTTTGGATAGATAACGAAACCTTGCGTATCTTCTTCAAATTCTGGCGCTGATAAGGTATCGATGGCTCCTGAATCGTCAAATCCGGTGATAGCAAACGTAAGTGAATTATTGTACGGAAATGGATTTGCACCGTCAGGGTGTTGTGAATTAACTAATACTGATTTTCCATCAGAAGTAGCACAAGCTCCGGTAATTTCAGCACCTCGCGGGG
>CEVK01094253.1_pt1 | contig 15381 bp, 16 predicted proteins | sample 531501 | NCBI WGS metagenome assembly CEVK01 (sample SAMEA2623794, study PRJEB7988) | marine metagenome | biome: marine biome (ENVO:00000447); feature: mesopelagic zone (ENVO:00000213); material: "saline water (ENVO:00002010), including plankton (ENVO:xxxxxxxx)" | depth 740 m | reverse complement strand
GTTGAATACCAAGTTCAGCGCCGAATGGCCGAATATCACCGGTCAGAAGGAGCCGCCTGCCGACGCCGACGAACACAAGGGCGAAGAAGGCAAATTCGACAAGTACTTTTCGCCAGAACCGGGCGAAGGAGACTAAGCCCCATCATCGGCAATTTTTCGGACGTCAGGGCAGCCTGGGCGGCGGGGAGCAAGGACAATATCTCGCTCATCGCTGCCGGGATTGCGCATTACGCTCTTTTGGCGCTGGTGCCCGCGCTCGGGGCACTCGTTCTCGCCTATGGTGTCTTTGCCGATCCCCAGACAGTAGCCAGACACATACAGCTGCTGTCGGACAATCTGCCAGCGGCCGCGGCTGAGATTATTGGCGATCAACTTCGCAACGTGAGCGAAGGTGCGACGGGGGCGAAAGGGCTCGGCCTGGTCGCATCATTGGCAGTTGCAATCTTCGGCGCGCGGAATGCCGCACGCGCGTTGATGACCGGCCTGAACATAGCCTTCCATGCGGATGAGATGCGGGGTTTTCTTCGCGCTAACCTCGTAGCGCTCGCCATTACGGCGGGGGGCATCGGAGGCCTCGTCATTATCGGCGGCGCATCGGCTGCTTTGGCCCTTATTTCCGGGCCGCTGGGCGCTCTTGCCAGTTTCTGTTTTCTGGCAGGGTCTGCCATTCTGTCCGCGGCGGTGCTCTACCGGTACGCACCCAACCAGCCCGCCCCGGATTGGCGGGCAGCTCTTGCCGGTGGCGTTGTTTTTGCTGTCGGCTGGATCGCTGCCACGGCTGGTTTCGCCTTTTATGCAGCGAATTTCGGGAGCTACAACGCAACCTACGGTTCTCTTGGAGCTGTCGTAGTCCTTATCACTTGGTTCTACGTCAGCGCGCTTATGCTCCTGCTTGGCGGCGAGCTGACCGCCCTTAAGGCAAGCATCGCCAAACCCGAACGGGGATAGCGACACAGACTCGCAATATTCGGTTTGTTGTGCTATATAATGCAACAACTGTACCGGTTGGCCCGGGCAGAAATAAGAGTTGAAAGGGCCGCTCACCCGCAACGTCATCTGAAGAACGCCGCCGCGAACCTGAAATGGATCGCGGTGAACCGGCTTCGTGGCGCTGCCCTTCCCCCCGCGCGGCTCCGATGAAAGGATTGATGCATGGCGAGCAAGGCAGACGCCTTCGACGTTGGCGATTACGTTGTCTACCCCAAGCACGGTGTGGGCCGTGTCATCGAACTGCAGAGCGAGGAAATCGCTGGAATGCAGCTCGACCTTTATGTTCTCCGGTTCGAAAAGGAACGCATGACCCTTCGTGTTCCGGTCAATAAGGTCGAATCGATCGGAATGCGCAAACTGTCTTCCGACAAGACGCTTAAGGAAGCGATGGAGACACTGAAGGGCAAACCCAAGGTCAAGCGCACCATGTGGAGCCGCCGCGCCCAGGAATACGAAGCGAAGATCAATTCGGGCGAAATCGTCCTGATCGCAGAAGTTACGCGCGATCTCTTCCGCCCCGACGATCAGCCGGAGCAGAGCTATTCCGAACGGCAAATCTTCGAAGCCGCTTCCAGCCGTCTGGCTCGTGAACTTGCCGCGATGGAAAAGACCGACGAGCCAACCGCCCTCGAGAAGATCCTCGACGTGCTGCGCGAACATGCTCCTCAGTACTACAACAATGAGGAAGAGGACGCCTGATCGACAGGTGATACTCTCTAAAGTTCAAAGGGCCGCTTCAAAAGGAGCGGCCCTTTTTCTTGTCGCTTGAAATGCAAGCCAGTGTGTATTATACGTGTAATACGGTAATAGCTTATATATGCGAAGCAGAGGAGCGGCGGATGTTAAGGAAGTTGATCAAACGCGTAGGTCCGGTTGCAGCCATGGTTGCCGGCGTGACCCTGTCTGGCTGCAACGTCGATATGCACGTGGGTAGCGGAGACGGTGTGCCGTTGGCCGAACTCGATCGCAGCGGGGAAGCGCCGACTGGGGTAGTCCTGGCAGGGCCCGACACCGTCATTATCGAAAATGGCAGCGACTTTGAAATCGATGTCTCCGGCGACACGCGTGCGCGAGATGCCTTGCGCTTCGAACTGGACGACAGTTCGCTAGCGATCTCGCGAGACAAGGATAGCGAGAAGAATATCGGCACGGCCACTGTACGTGTAACCGTTCCCAGCCTCAAAGCGATCGTCCTCGCAGGTTCGGGCTCTATGGAAGCACAATCGATGGAAAACGATGCGGAGGTTACCATCGCTGGATCCGGAACTGCCAAGGTGGAAAAATTGGCAGTCAATTCCTTGGAAATGACCATTGCCGGCTCAGGCGATTTTGAAACGTCAGGGTCCGCATCTAAACTCGACATGACCATCGCTGGATCGGGATCGGCCGATATGGCCGGACTGCAAGTTGATGAAGCAGACGTCACTATTGCGGGTTCGGGAGATGTCGCCTTCGCTTCAGACGGGACTGTAGACGCCAGTATTGTCGGTTCGGGAGACGTGACGGTCACTGGGCGCGCAACCTGCACCGTCAGCGCAATGGGTTCCGGCAAGCTGCGTTGCAGCGCAGGTACTGCGGAAGCGGAATAATCGGACGATCGAAGCTATTCGTTCGAACTATTTAAAAGAACGGGGTAGGACGGTGCATCGAAAGGACTGACCGATGTACCGCCCTGCTCTCATTATACTTGTCTCCGCCAGCGGCCTGCTTGCCGGATGCCTCGGCACCGTGGCCGACGTTGTGACGGCACCGGTAAAGGTTGCCGGAAAAGCCGTCGATCTGGCGACCACCAGCCAGTCCGAAGCCGACGAAAAGCGCGGTCGGGAGATCCGGCGGCGGGAAGAGCGACTGGCGAAGCTCGACCGCCAATACGCCAAGGAACTCGACGATTGTAACGATGGTGATCGCAGAGCGTGCGAAAAGGCCACCGCCACCTATGCCGAAATGCAGCAGATCCTTCCTACGATCCCGGTCGAACCTGAAGATTAAGCTGGAGTTGCCGCCCTGCGGAGGCGGTCATTGATGGCTTGGCCCACACCTGTATCTGGCACGGGAGCCACCGCTATGCGGGGCAGATCGGACTCGGCTGCTTGGTGCAGGCAGGCATAAAGCCGTGACGCCGCTTCTTCAAGATTGCCGGTGGGCGAAAGTGAGCAGTCGCTACCAACCTCCCCAAATCCAATGAAAAACTCGTCCTCGACATGTCGGATGACGTCGAGCCGCACTGGCTTTCCGGGCGCATAATGGCTGGCGAGCTGCCCCGGCGCTTCAACCTGGTCGGCGGTATCTGCAGCAGGTCCGACACCATTGAGGCGGATGGGACCGGGCCGCAGTTGCTGTAACGATCCATCCTGCCTGACGGCGATGATAGTTGATTCCAAACCGGCATCGCAGTCCCCTCCGTCAATGACTGCATCGATCCGCCCGTCGAGCGTTGCCAGGACATGGTTTGCAGACGTCGGACTGATAAAGCCGCTGCGATTCGCAGATGGGGCGGCCAAGGGTAGTTCCGCCTCGTTCAGCAAGGCGCGCATCACCGGATTGCGGGGCACACGAATCGCGACTGTGTCGAGACCAGCCGTAACGGCAACTGCCAGCCCCGCATCCTGTCTCCGCGGAAGCACAAGTGTCAGTGGACCGGGCCAATGCGCTTTCGCGAGGTGTTCGGCAGTGGCTGAGAAAGCCGCCAACGCGCGCGCCATTTCTATCGATGAGACGTGAACGATCAGCGGATTGAAGCTGGGTCTTCCCTTAGCCTCATAAATGCGGGCTACTGCGGCTTCGTCGTCGGCCCTCGCGGCCAATCCGTAAACCGTTTCGGTTGGCACGGCCACCAAGCCACCAGATGCCAGGATCGCCGCAGCACGGCGAAGGCCCCTTTCTTCCGCTCCAAGCGTTTCCGTAACGTATTTGCCGCTCATGCTCGCGCGCTATATCTGATGCCGCACAAAGCCAAGAGGATTACCCTGTGACTTATCGCCCCGCCACCAAGGACCAACTGCTCGCAATCCGTGTTAACGCGGGCATCGAAGAGCTTGCCAAGTCGGAGAAATTTGCCGCTGCCGAACCGGATATGGTTGAAGCGATCGTGGAAGGTGTCGGGCAATTCGCGGCAGGTGAGTTTGCGCCACTGAACCGGATCGGAGATCTGGAGGGGGCTAAGCTGGAAAATGGAGTAGTGCGCCTGCCCGACGGCTTTGAGGAGGCTTATGCGCACTATGTCGAGCAGGGCTGGAACGCCATTTCTTCTCCGGAAGAATTCGGCGGTCAGGGGCTTCCGTTTACCCTTGCCTGCAATGTGCTGGAAAATCTTGGCACGGCTAATATGGCCTTCAACCTTCTTCCGATGCTGAGCGTGGGCGCGATCGAGGCTCTCGAACATCACGGCTCGGACCTGCTTCAGCAGAAATATCTTCCCGACCTAGTAAGTGGTAAATGGTCGGGCACGATGAACTTGACCGAGCCGCAGGCCGGATCGGATGTCGGCGCGCTGCGCACCACAGCCCAGTTGATCGAAGATGGAGATTATGCCGGTAAATACCGGATCAAAGGCCAGAAAATCTATATCACTTGGGGAGAGCACGAACTCGCCGAGAATATCATTCATCTGGTGCTGGCCCGTCTGCCCGATGCTCCGGAAGGAAGCAGAGGAATTTCGCTTTTCATCGTGCCTAAGTTTCACGTGAAACCGGATGGCTCGCTCGGGCCGAGAAACGACCTTCGCTGCGTGAGCCTTGAACACAAGCTGGGCATCAACGCTTCGCCGACCTGTGTGATGAGCTATGGCGACAATGATGAGTGTATTGGCGAGCTCGTTGGAGCAGAAAATCGCGGTTTGGCTGCCATGTTCACCATGATGAACAATGCCCGCATCAATGTCGGCAATCAGGGGGTGCAGATCGGTGAACGGGCACTGCAACAGGCTACTGATTACGCACAGGAGCGGATCCAGTCAGCCCGCGCAGGTTCGGGAGAAAAAGCTCCGGTCTCGATCATAGAGCATCCGGATGTCAGGCGGATGATTTTACGGATGAAGGCTTTGACGGAAGCTTCGCGCGCCCTCCTCTATTACACGGCAGGTCAGGTGGATCGCGGTGTTCTAGGATTTCAGGCTGCCAAGGCGCGGGGCGAAGTTTTGACGCCGTTGATCAAGGCTTGGGGTACTGATGTCGGCATCGAGATAGCCAGTCTCGGCATCCAGGTTCACGGCGGCATGGGATTCGTAGAAGAAACGGGTGCAGCACAACACTGGCGCGATTCGCGCATCGCGCCGATCTACGAAGGAACCAACGGTATTCAGGCCGCCGATCTCGTCACGCGTAAACTGGCACTGGAGAATGGCGAGGCGCTGATATCTCTTGTCGAGGACATTGCCCGAGAGTGTGCCGATGAACCGATGCTTTTCGCTCTAGCAGGAGATTGTGCCGCCATCGCCAAATGGATGCGCGAAGACGCCAGTCTGGACGACCGATTGGCCGGAAGCGTGCCATTCTGTACCATGTTGGCCGTAGCCACTGCCGGGTGGCAGCTCAGTCGCCAATTGAAGGGGATCGAAGAGGGTACCGACCGCGCCAAGGCCAAGCACGCAACCGTCCGATTCTTCCTAGATCGCATCGTACCTGAAGCGTCAGGGTTGAAAGCGTCGGCGACTGCCGGTGGAGATGCCTTGTACGACATCCCCACCGAAGCCTTGCTTCACTAATCTTCGGTGACGATCCGGGCGTAATCCTCTGCGAATGTTGCATTCTGACCGCGTAATTCCCGCTGCGGGGGAAGGCGATTGCCGGTTACCCGTTCGATTGCGCCCTGTGGGGATGCGCCTGGTGAACTGACACGCCAGATAATTCCTGCAGTGTCGTCGCTCACGAGCAAGGACCCATCCTGAGCCCATTCGACCCATGTCGGACGCCCGCGCGTATCACCGTTCGATTTTAGAAATCCTGTCAGGACGGGAATGGGTTTTCCGAGCGGATTACCACGCTCGTCGAAAGCGACGTAGACGACATCGTAGCCGGATGGCGGCTTGCGGTTCCACGATCCATGCCGAGCAACGAAAGCGCCATTGGAGAAGTTCTCGCCCATCGCGGCGCCTTCTTTACTGAAGACGAATCCGAGCGCAGCGACATGCGGTCCGAGTGAATATTCTGGGCGCCGCACATAATTGATATAGGCGGGAGCCGGTGCCTCGACACGACGATCGTAATTGTCGCCCCAATAGACCCATGGCCAGCCGTATTGCGCCCCGACCGGTACGTTGGTCAGGTAATCGGGTACGAGGTCGGATCCGAGCATGTCGCGCTCGTTTACCGTGGTCCACAGCTCGCCCGACCATGGGCTGAAGTCCAGACCATTTGGGTTGCGCAAGCCGCCGGCGAACTGGCGCCGGCTGCCCGTTTCCAAGTCGACTTCCCAGATCAGGGCGCGCCCTTCCTCCGCCTCCATTCCCTTGTCGCCGATATTGGTATCCGAGCCGACGGCAATATACAGCAGGTTGCCCTCGGGATGGAGTTTCAGGTTGCGCATCCAGTGCCCCCCGCCGCCTGCGAGGTCGATGACTTTGCGCGGCTTTGCCGTCACGCGGTCAGATCCAAGTTCATATGGGAAAGCAAGGACTTGGTCGTGATTTGCAACGTAAAGTATCCCGTCGGCGTAAGCCAGTCCCGAAGGTGAATCGAGGCCGTCTATCAACACGCGGCGGGTTTCGGCATTGCCGTCACCATCGGCGTCCCGCAGCAGGACGACTTCATTTGCCGAGGGTCCGGTCGCGCCCGCCTTGTTCATCAGCGTGTTGGTGATCCAGGAGAGAATGCCTTCCGATTCCTGGTTAGGTGAACGGGTCAGGGATACGAGCACATCACCATTGGGAAGCGTATACAGCGTGCGCGGATGATCGAGGCCTACCGCGAAGCGCTCCACCGTCAGACCTTCGGCAGCGGCTGGCGTTTCGCCCTCTTCCCACCCTACCGGATCGGCGATTGCCACGGTGGGAAAGGTTTCTGCGTCGGGTTCGTCGAGAACGGGGTCATCGCCCGTCACTTCGTCCATGGACAGGGTGGCGGTATCGCCGCGCGTAACAAAAAAGATGAAGATCGCAATGATCGCTATCAGGACGACAAGGCCAATGCCCAGCTTCTTTAGAATGCTCATGGCGGCAGGATAGGCGAGCCCTCGCGTGGCGGCAACGGCTCTTGAACTAGCCACGCGACAAGTTAAGTGCCTCTCCATGTTCGATTTCAAACCCGATACCGGCTGCCCCAAGCCCGAAACCTATCGTCAGTTGCAGCAAGCTGCCGCGGCGCTTACCGAAGGTGAGCCGGACGCGGTTGCCAACATGGCCAATGTCGCGGCCCTGTTGGGGGACTTCTTGCCAGATTTGAACTGGGCCGGTTTCTATCGCGTGGTTGACAGCGAGCTGGTGCTTGGCCCGTTCGTCGGACGTCCGGCATGCATCCGCATTCCATTCGGCAAAGGAGTTTGCGGAACCGCTGCGGCCGATGTCGAGACCCAGTTGGTCGAAGATGTTCATGCCTTTCCCGGCCACATCGCGTGCGATTCGGAAACGAATTCGGAGCTTGTTGTCCCGGTAGTCCGGGATGGCGTCGTGGTAGCGGTGATCGATCTCGACAGCCCATCCCTTGCGCGCTTCGATGATGAAGATCGCGAGGGAATTGAAAAGCTTGCCGAGATTATCTCGGAGCGTATCTAATCTCTAGATATCGCCCCCTGTCAGGCGCTGACAAATCAGGTCGAGCTGGTCGAGGGTGCGATAACTTATCGTCACGGTGCCATTGCCGGGCGCGCCTTCAGGCTTGATCCGCACCGCCAGGCCCAGAAATTCCTCCAGGTGGCCCTGGACCGCGGCAATATCCGGATCGTCCGCGCCCTCACCCGCCGCATTCGGCTTTTTCGTCTGAGCGTTTTTCTTCGGCTTTTCGCCGCGTGCTAGTTTTTCCACCTCACGAACGGAGAGGTTGTCGTTAACTGCGCGGTTGGCGAGTTCGGAAGCCTCTTCGTTGCCAATCAGCGGGCGTGCATGTCCCATCGAAAGCCGGCCGTCCGCCAACATGTCCAGAACGTCATCCGGCAGAGCTAGAAGACGCTGAAAATTGGCGACATGGCTGCGCGACTTATCGACGAGTTTGGCAATCTCGGCCTGAGTCATTCCCTCATCTTCGGACAGTTTCTGATAGGCCCGAGCTTCTTCCAGCGGATTCAGGTCTTCGCGCTGGAGGTTCTCGATGAGAGCCAGAGCCATGATCTCGCGCTGGTCCAGCTCCCTGACGATGGCGGGAATAGTATGCAAACGCGCGCGTTGGGCGGCCCTCCAGCGTCGTTCCCCCGCTACGAGCTGGTACCTGCCCTGCCCCTTGGTCGTGACAATGATAGGCTGGATGACGCCGCGCTGAGCAATGGAAGCTGCCAGCTGGTCGAGCGCCTCGTCATCGAAGCGCGTGCGAGGCTGACCTGGCAACGGGCTGATATCGGCAACAGGGATATCCGCTAAACCGGAAGCATTCGGCGTCTGCCCCGCATCCATCTCGTTACCGTTGTTACCGGTTTTCGGCGCAAGCGGCTCTTCGCGCTGGATTTCACCCATCAGGGCTCCAAGTCCCCGGCCGAGTTTCTTCTTGCGATCGACTGCGGCACTCATGCGGCTTTCCTTTTTTCAGGGAGACGACCAATCAACTCTCTGGCCAGGCCAATATAGGCCCTGCTGCCCGAACAATTGTGATCGTAAATCAAGGCAGGCATCCCATGACTGGGCGCCTCCGATAATCTGACATTTCGTGGAATGACGTTTTCGAAAACAAGATTACCGAGGCAATCTCTCACGTCATCAGCCACTTGATCCGTAAGACGATTACGACGGTCGAACATCGTCAAGGCGATACCAACTATGCCGAGATCGGGATTGAAGCGCTGTTGCACGCGTTCGACCGTCTGAAGGAGCTGACTAAGACCTTCGAGAGCAAAGAATTCACACTGCAGCGGCACAAGTAAGGTGTTCGAGGCGCAAAGAGCATTGAGCGTCAGCAGACCCAATGAAGGTGGGCAGTCGATAAAGACGACATCATAGGAAGTCGAGCCAGAATCCCGCGCACCGAGCGCCTTCCGGAGGCGATGCGTGCGGTCCTCTACGGCGACCAGTTCCACTTCGGCCCCTGAGAGATCCTGCGTAGCGGGCACAACATCCAAGGAGGGGATTTCCGACTTCTGAGCCGCTTGGGAAAGCGTTGCCTCCCCCATAAGAAGATCATAGCTCGTATATTCACGCGCTGAGTTTTCAATGCCCAGCCCGGTCGATGCGTTTCCCTGTGGATCGAGATCGATTAACAGCGTCCGCCACCCAGACGCCGCCATTGCTGTAGCTATATTGATTGCGCTGGTAGTCTTACCGACGCCACCTTTCTGATTAGCGATCGCAATTGTAATCATTTTCCCGTCCCTATCTTGCCATGTCCAACGACGATTCCCGCATCCGCGTCAGTCACTGATTGTTGCACGTGAAACATTGATTTCAGTTTGGGGGAAAGTTCTTCAACTTCTTGGGTTGCAGAGCGGCCCTTGGGCAAGACCCAAGTTGTAGCTCCTGTGGAGAAGCGTGCGGATAACCTGAGGAGTTTTGGCAAGGGCGCGAAGGCGCGTGCGGAAATAACCTTTGCCGGAAAATTCTCGACTAGTTCCAGTCTCGAACCGATAATTTCACAATTAGGAAGTTGAAGAGTGTCAACCATGGTCTGTAGCCATTCAACTCTCTTCCGACGCGATTCGATCAGTATCAGTTTTTCGTTGGGCTTGAGAATAGAGACGACCAAGCCTGGGAACCCCGCCCCACTCCCAAGGTCAAGCCACGTTCCAGTAGTTTCACGTGAAACGTGATTAAGTAACTGCGCAGAGTCAGCAAAATGGCGAACCCAGATATCCTCGAGAGAGGATTTGGATACGAGATTTTGTCGTCCATTCTCGTTGTTTAAGGCTAGAGCCAGAGTTTCCAACTTAGCCGTGACGCCCTGCTCATCGGCTTCGGCTAAATTACCGATAAACTCACGCGCCTCGGTCTCAGTGGCGATCATGCTGCGCGTTCCTCCAGTCGACGCGCATAAACGAGAAGCGCCGCCATTGCTGCAGGAGTTACACCAGGAACACGCCCCGCAGCGGCGAGGGTATCCGGACATGCCGTCTTCAGCCGCTCCACCATTTCGTTGGATAGGCCAGGAACAGTCTCATAGGGAAAGTCTGCGGAAAGCGTAACCTGCTCGCCGCTTTTCAGATCGCGCAATTCCGCCTCCTGACGAGCGAGATAAGGCGCGTAGATGATATCTTCTGCCATCTCGACGGTCAGCGGGTCTAGCGGATCAAGACCATCAGCTAGATCCGCCAACTTATCGAGCGGGATTTGTCCGCCGCTCAGCCAAGTGCGTATCGGCAGCGTGCCTCGGTCTGCCTTCACGGGTAGCCCCGCTTCTGTCAGAACTTCGGCCTCGATATTAAGATCGAAGATAGCGTCGACGACGCCTCTACGGCTAACTCTACGCTCGTACCATTCCGACCGCTCGGCGCCTACTAACCCTGCAGCTATCCCCTTGCCGGTCAGCCGGGAATCAGCATTGGCGGCGCGGAGGCGAAGGCGATATTCGGCTCGAGCCGTGAGCATGCGGTACGGTTCGCTCACTCCGTGCAACGTCAGATCGTCCAGCATGACGGCAATATATGAATCCGAGCGATCCAGCTTCAGTGGCTCAATCCCCAGAACCTTCGCGCCCGCGCTTGCCCCAGCAATAAGCCCTTGTGCAGCGGCCTCCTCATAACCGGTCGTACCGTTTATCTGCCCGGCGCAATACAGACCGGGAATGGCCCGAAGCTCCAACTGCCTGGTCAGCGCTCGCGGATCGATATGATCGTATTCGACTGCATAACCTGGAACTACCATCTCCACTCGTTCCAGGCCAGCCATGCAGCGGAGCATATCGTGCTGCACATCAGTCGGAAGTGAGGTGCTTATCCCGTTGGGGTAAACGAGGTGCGTGGCTAGCCCTTCGGGCTCGAGAAATATCTGATGCCCGTCACGGTCACCGAACCGATGGATCTTGTCCTCGATCGAAGGGCAGTAACGCGGCCCCGCTGCGCCGATTGCGCCGGAGAACAAAGGAGAGCGATCGAGATTCGCGCGAATGACATCATGAGATTTGGCATTCGTTCGGGTAATCGCACAAAAAATCTCGGGATTGTTCCGACCTTTGGTGAGAGACGACATCGTCCACGCCTCCCCATCGGAAGGCTGTTCTTCCAGAACGGCCCAGTTGATTGTCCGCCCGTCCAATCTAGGCGGCGTCCCGGTTTTCAACCTCGCCATAGGTAAGTTGGCGTCACGCAACTGTGAAGCAAGGACATGTGCGGCGTCCTCGCCGATCCGCCCCCCATCAAGACGTTCTTCCCCCCTGAACAGCCTGCCGCCCAAGAAAGTGCCCGTACACAGTACAACCGCCTTAGCTTCAATTGAGGAACCGTCAGCCAACTGTATGCCACTCACCGCACCACCGGACTGCCGCAGCGCAGCGACTTCACCTTTAATTAAAGTGAGGTTGGCCTGCCCTTCTACAATCCCCAGAACCCTGTCTCCGAACAGATTTCGATCAGCCTGAACGCGAGGCCCCCAGACGGCACTGCCTTTGGAGCGGTTCAGCATACGATAATGGATAGCGCCTGCATCAGCAGCCTTAGCCATCACACCATCGAGAGCATCGACCTCGCGAACAAGGTGGCCTTTCCCCAAACCACCGATTGCCGGATTGCAGCTCATCGCACCGATTTTATTCAGATCGAAGCTTACCAAACCTGTCCTTGCGCCAAGGCGGGCGCTTGCACAAGCTGCCTCGACCCCGGCATGGCCTCCGCCGACAACTATGACATCGAAGTTATGCATCGAGGAGGCGACTAACCTAAAAGGCGTGCCCTTACAAAGCACAATCCATGTTTCACGTGAAACACTGGCAAGTTACTTTCCGATGCAAAACTTACCGAAGAGCGAATCCAACATATCTTCAGTGGATTGACGGCCGAGAAGTCGGTCGAGACTGACTCTTGCCATTCGCAAATGTTCTCCGATCATCAACGGGTCGCCGAGAGTACTCATGTCAGAAAGCGAGGAATGGGCTTCAGCCAGTGCGTGGTGCTGTCGCTGATTCAGTGTGGGCGATCCCGGCCTGGGCAGAAGACTGCGCGCCTTCAAAACTAGAGCCTCGATGAGATCGTCCACTCCGTGCCCAGTTACAGATGAAACTACAAAATCAGGCTTCTTCTTTCTTGCGTCTTGAAGGTCACCAAAGGATACTACCTCGATTGACCCGGGGGGCCCCGCTTCTTCAGGGCCAAGCCAAAGTACTAAATCGGCCTCGGCGAGCTGAGAACGCGCGCGCTCGATTCCGATTCTTTCGATCTCACCCGCATCGGTTTCTCTCAATCCCGCAGTATCGATCAAAACGAACGGAACGCCTTCGAGCGCAATGGATCGCTCGATCACATCCCTGGTAGTACCAGCTTCCGCAGACACGATCGCCGCCCCTTCCCGCAATATCGCATTAAACAGCGAGGACTTGCCTGCATTGGGTGGGCCAGCGAGGACTACCCGAATGCCGTCGCGTAGGCGCTCCATCTTCGGTTTGGCAAGTTCTTGCCCCCACTCATCAAGCAGATCGGGAAGTTCCACGTGAAACGCTTCAGGCAATTCCGCGACATCATCTTCATCCGAAAAGTCCAGCTGAGCCTCTACCAATCCTGAGAGCGCAAGTAGCCGATCGCGCCACCCTTCGACTCTCCTCGTTAATCCCCCACCTGCAATTTCCTGCGCCGCCCTACGTTGAAGCTCCGTCTCAGCAGACAGGAGGTCCCCTAAGCCTTCCGCCTCAGCCAGGTCCAGCACGCCACTTGCGAAAGCGCGGCGCGTGAATTCTCCCGGCAATGCCCGACGCAGTCCTGTGAGCGTAGCGAGCTCATTTTCTACCGCAGCGATGACAGCCCTGCCCCCATGGCAATGGAATTCAACGAGATCTTCGCCGGTCGCCGTGTTGGGGCCGGCGAACCACAGCATCAGACAGCGATCCAAGACCTGACCTTCGGCATCTCGCAACTCTCGCAGGGCCGCTCTTCGTTCTTCCGGGAGCGAGCCAGCCATCCGTTCAGCCGCTGCCTTGGCTTGGGGGCCACTCAGCCGGATGATCCCAATCGCAGCAGGAGGCGCGCCGCTCGACAGCGCGAAGATTGTGTCAGTCATGACTAGAGTTCAGTCCGAAATTTGGCTTACTTATCCGGCTTCTTACCGGCGCCCTTGGCCGCGTTCGCGCCTTCCATGAAGCTCTGGAACAGCTTGAACCCCGCTTGCCCCATAGGAGCCAACTGCCGGGCGTATTCCTGTAGCTGTTCCGTGTTCGAGACGCCCTTCATCGCGTTCGACATCATCTCGACATATACATCATTGGCTTTGCCTACATCGGGCAAACCCATGAAGCTCCGTGCCTCTTCCGGCGTACAATCGATTTCTACATGGACCTTCATGGCTATTTCTCCGTTGAGCCTCACTGAGACCTATCATCTGGGTTTGCCAACAAAAGTCCACAAGGGCTAGACCCGTGACCGAGCATCGGAGGAACAACGAATGACCGAAATGACCACGCTCCAAACACTGAATGGCTCAGACAGCTTCCCCGCCTATGTCGCAACGCCTGCCGATAAGCCGAAAGCAGCCATTGTCGTAATCCAGGAAATCTTCGGCATCAATGCCGGCATCCGCCGCAAGTGCGACAAGCTGGCAGAGGAAGGCTACCTTGCGATCGCCCCCGATCTCTTCTGGCAATTCGAACCCGGCATCGAACTCGATCCCGATATCGAGCCGGAAATGCAGAAGGCTCTCGATCTGTTCGGCAAGTTCGACCAGGACCAAGGCGTCCGCGATATCGAAGCTGCGATCAAATGGGCCCGTACCCAAGGTTGCGGCAAAGTCGGCGCGGTCGGATACTGCCTGGGCGGCCGTCTCGCCTATATGACCGCAGCACGGACCGATAGCGATGCGACTGTCGGTTACTACGCCGTCGGCGTGGACAATCTTCTGCGCGAAAAAGACGCCATCGCAAACCCGCTGATGCTCCATATTCCCACCGAAGACGGCTTCGTCGACAAGGAAACGCAGCAGGCCATGCATGACGGGCTCGACGATCACCCCAAAGTCACGCTGCACGATTACGAGGGCCTGGATCACGGTTTTGCCACCGAATTCGGTGAGCGGCGGAGCGAAGAGGCTGCCAATCTGGCCGACAAGCGCACGGCGGAGTTCTTCAAGACCCACCTCGGCTGACGACTTATGAACGTGCGCGAGGCTTTCCACGGGAAGTCTCGCGCAGATACAACTCAAGCGTGGGGGCCTGTGTAGATCCTGGCACCAAACGTCATCAGTGGGAGTGAGGGCAGATGTCAGCGCGAAAAGGCCTCGAGCAGTGGCACCGCACGATGAAGTCGGGCAATCGCCCCGAAGATCTTGAAAAGATCATCCACGAGGGCGCTGTCTTCCACTCCCCCGTCGTCCATTCACCGCAGCGCGGCCGTGATCTGGTGGTGAAATACCTGGCCGCCGCAGGTCAGACCCTCGGCAATGACAGTTTCACTTATGTACGGGAACTGGTGGACGGGCCCAATGCCATGCTCGAGTTTACGACCGATATGGATGGGATCCACGTGAACGGGATCGATCTTATCCAGTTCGATGCAGATGGCCTCATCGTCGATTTCAAGGTGATGATCCGGCCTCTCAAGGCGGTCAACAAGGTCTGGGACATGATGGCTGCCGAACTGGAAGCAAACGGCCAGCGGTGATCCTTATCCGCGAGCCAGAAACGCCCTTGCCCGCTCTACCAGACCAAAATCATCCTGCCTGCCAGAAAGCAGCGCAGAAAGCTCATCGATCGCCGGCGGACCGTCGAAACTGATGAGGGGCTTCATCGACCAGTCCGGAAACAGACGATCGGAGCTACTCTCTCTCGCCAAAACAGTAAGACTGTGGTGCCGCTCATCCGCGCGTATGGTGCCCATCAGGGCTTCGACGACGATGGGTGCGCCTTCGAGATACTGAAGATACCGGTTCCCGTCATTCAACAGGAACCCGGTTACAACCCGTGCGGCATTCTTCCGCTCGGAGACCTCGATAATATCGAAAGTGTCGCGCGCCGGGGTCTCTCCGGCGGCGACACTTTCGTAAAGAACGCGTGAAAGACTCACTCGTCCGACTCCCGAACCCTACTGGTTCATGGTCGCGAAGAAATCCTCGTTGGTCTTGGAATCCTTCATCTTGTCGAGCAGGAATTCCATCGCATCGATCGTGCCCATCTGCATGAGGATACGGCG
>CEVK01015392.1_pt1 | contig 15560 bp, 13 predicted proteins | sample 531501 | NCBI WGS metagenome assembly CEVK01 (sample SAMEA2623794, study PRJEB7988) | marine metagenome | biome: marine biome (ENVO:00000447); feature: mesopelagic zone (ENVO:00000213); material: "saline water (ENVO:00002010), including plankton (ENVO:xxxxxxxx)" | depth 740 m | reverse complement strand
CCCAGGGTGACTGCCATTTCAAAGGGACGGTAGCCTGCCCCTACCACGGCTGGGTCTTTGACGGCGAAGGTGAGTGTATTTCGGTCCTGAGTGAAGGCCCTAACTCCCGCATACCTGGCAAGGTTCAGGCACGCAAATACCCCACCCGGACCCTGAAGGGTATGGTCTTCGTCTGGATTGGCGATTCCGAACCCGCACCCATAGAAGAGGATGTGCCTGAAGAATTCTTCGAACAAGAGAGTCAGATTCTATACCGCATAGCCGATTGGGCGGTTGACTGGCGAGTGGCCCTCGAGAACTCCATGGACTCCCATGTCTATTACGTGCACAGGGATTCTATCCTGATGTTCGCTCGTGGCCCTCTGGACCCTTATGGCCGCTCCCCTCGCATCCGACCGGTATTCGTCGGCAACGGGTTCAACGTCATCTGGGGTGATCTACAAGCTCAAGGCAACCCTCGCCGCTCTTGGGGGTTCAGAGATTATTTCAACATCATGAGGGGTAAACTCCCCTATCAGGACACCCATGAGGGTCTGGGCCGTTGGCCCAAGAGCAAGTGGCGTCTCCTCTTGAACTGGGTCTTCGTACCAGCCAATAAACGTCGCTGGAGCAGGCCGCTTACCACGACGAACCCGTTGTGGGGAGCAGGTCATCACCTGCCAGGCATGTTCCGCACCGACATGCGTACCCACATGTACACTCGGATGTGCGTCCCCATCGGAGATGGTAGCACTCGGATCGTGTATTACCACACGACCCGTCCCGGCAGCCTGCTGGGCCGCATCTACGAACGGGTCCAGTTCCTTCTCTGGCACAATTGGGTGATGAACATCCAGTTCTCCAACCAAGATGCCAAGATCATGGTATCCCAGCGCTACGATACCCAGGAAAAACTGTCAGGGACCGACGCCGAGATAATCCAGTGGCGCAAGCTGCTGCAGAGAGTGGCTATCGAAGGCCGCGGAGTCTTAAAGGACCTGCAGGCAGAACACCTCGCCAAAGAGATGGACACCACTGAAGCAGAAGGATTCGCCGTGGACCAGCTGCAAGAACAAGGACTAGAGGACGTACCTAAGTTCCTGGCTGGATCTGTCTCAGGCGACGACTAGTCCGGACAACTTATGACCCAAAAGATGAGCCGTATATTCTAATGGCGCCGGTGGGACCTAGAATTCGTGAGAGGAGAGATTAGGCTGAATCACTTGGACCTCCCTTCACCTGACTAATATTCCCCCACTGCTTCCATCAACTGTTCGGCGGAGTACTTCAGCGGATTAACAGCAAGCGGCAGCAGGAAAATAAAAGCCCCTCAGACTATGGTCTGAGGGGCTTTTATTGACCAAATTGTCAACCAGTTTTCCGGCTACTGGTTACGACTAAACGGACGTAATGGTACAACCTAGCCTTGATTCACCAAGTTCACAGGACTAGACGGACACCCTGGTACGCATGGCAACTGATTTCAAAACAAACGGATGGGTCACTACTCTGACTCTCTCGCCACACCGATAAACAACCAAGATCCGTAGCCACCTTCATTAGGTGGCAGAGCCCTTACTTCAACATCGAACCCGGCTTGTCCCATCAGGCCTGACCAGGTGCTAAGCGGGAATAGCCCAGTTATATGGGTGTCAACTTCGATCTTCGTTTCGCCGTCTTTCTTGATGGTGTAAGTGTAGGTCGATTCCACTTGAGTGTCGGTTGTGTCAGGGTCAAGCATCACCTCTTGGATATTTACCTCTATGTTTCCCTGCCGCCTGTCCCAGTCGTAGACCCATCCGTCTGGAAAAGTTTCTTGCACCCAGTCTGGGGCCACCATAAATACACCTCCGGGGCGGAGATGCATCGCCGCTGTGGTGAAAGTATCTTTTAGGTCTTCTTCAATGAGGATATATGAAGCTGCATCGTGGATCAGCACGGCATCGAATATCTTCTCCAAACGGATGTATCGCATGTCGCCCACCCGATGCGGGACATCGGGGTTCAAACCCTCGGAAAGGGCCAGCATGTCGGGCGACAGGTCTACAGCGATGCAATCGAAGTCGACGGTCAAGTGAGATAAGTTGTGGCCACCGCCTACTCCTAACTCAAGTAGGCTGTGGCGGCCGGGCCCGAGTTCTTCCAGAATAACATCCCGGAAATATCTGGCTTCGTTGCTGTATTCCTCTGGCGGGCTGATTATCGGCCATAGATAAGCCAAATCACTGTAAAGGCGGTTTACGATAGTAACTCTCTATTGGGCAGTCAGTTCGTTCAGTAGGCCGATCAACGCGTCTCCCACAGCGAGAAACTCGAAACCTGCTTGCAAAGACGCACGGCGGTCGATCTCGGTGTCGCCGATATGGTAGTACCTGTCAGCGGGGAACAGGGTTTTGACTTCCCCAAGGCGGTGTTTCAACACGGTGAATCCAACGGAGATGCCATGCCTCTCCCAAATGCGCTGTTGCTCACTCACCGTTCGGTCGGAGCAACTTCCTATCAGGTAACCATGCCCCTGCGCCTGCCGAACCATTTCCATGGTGATATCTCCGGGCGGATCGCCCACTTCAAGGGTTCCATCAATGTCAAAGCTAATCAGGATCGACAATTTGTGCTCTCTTTTTAGATGCTGGCCCCTTGAGGTCGGCTCACCGACACAGCTCACGAGGAAATCTGAATGAAGTAAGGAGTCTCAATGGAATCTGACCTGTGAAACACTGGTTGAGGTTCAGGCAAATTCCCTATTGAGATAGACTTATCCGCACCCTTAGACAACCCCATGAAGATTGGTTGGCCGTACTAGACCGTATGTTGCCAAGTATCCCCTTTTGGCGGTTCACCCGACAACTTGAAATGAGGGATGCTGATACCGTCAGGCTCGTCGTCGAAGATAACTTCAACACGTGCGCCGATGGCCACGTTCTCTTCCTTTTCAGGCTTCAAGTCGGCGTCAAGAAGATTGGCGACAATGCGCAACCCGTCTTCAGACGTTGGCTGACCTGACTGTTCATCCAACTCCACGAGCACGATAGCAAAAGGCGCCAGGTCTTTGAGAGCCGGAACCACTGTATGGGCGACGATCTGGTAACTGAAGATGGTCCCCTTACCGCTCACCTCTACCCATTCCCAGTCCAAGGACGGGCACCACGGGCAGGCGGGACCTGGCTCACCGCGCAGCAGGCCGCAACCACCACACTTCTTAACCACCAGTTTGTGCTCGCCGGCGGCCTCGAAATAACCTCGGTACTCACTATCGTTATCAGGGATTTCCAGTCGTTGTCCTCGGTATTCGTACGTAGCCATATCGTTACTTCCTCATGATGAGGGCGCTACCCACGGCGGGGGTACCCCATCCCATATTCATACTGATCTCGGCGCCCTTAACCTGCCGGCAAGCACCTTCAGAATAGTCGTAGGTATGTTCGCCGTTAGTGGCATTGGGGCAATAATCATCCACTGTGCCCCGGAGCTGCCTCACGTTCTCGATGACCATGTTCATCCCATGGGTGTAGGCCTCACAAAGGTGGCCACCGCTGGTGTTATTGGGGGTCTTGCCGCCCAGGTTGATTGCCCCACTCTTCACGTAATCTTTGCCCTCGCCTTTCTTGCACCAACCGTAGTCTTCCAGCTGGAGCATGACGGTATAGGTGAACGCGTCATAGCAGCCGGTAACGTCTATGTCGTCGTGTTTGACTCCGGCCATCTCTAAGATACGGGGGCCGACGTAGTGGCCGGCGACCTGGGTCATACTCCCGTGCTGGAAGTGAAAGTCACCGCCGGGCTTGGTCCCTCGGCCCTGGACTCCTATGATATGGGCTGGGGTCTGCTGCAAGTTCTTGGCTCGCTCTGCAGAGGTGACTATCACGCAGGTTGCGTTGTCGGTCTCCAAGCAGCAGTCCAGCAAATGAGCCACAGGGCGAATGATCCAGCGGGAGTCCATCACGTCCTGAACAGTCACCCTCTGTTTCATCATGGCCTTGGGATTGTTGCTGGCGTGATTGCTGTGGGCTACCTTGATGTGAGCTAAGTCCTCACTCTTCACTCCGTAAGTCGCCATATGTTTGGTGAAGTTGAAGGCGAACTGCTGGACGGCGCTGATCAGACCATAGGGCCGCTTCATCAGATCCAAACCGGATATGCCGGAAGCTGCTCTCGCGCCGGTGCCACCGATGCGGAAATTCGAGTAACCATTCATAGACCTGAAGATGGCCACTGTATCGCACATGCCTGCCTCTATGGCGCCCATAGCTAGGCCGATCAGCGCCTCGGAGCTGGAGCCGCCACCGGAGCAATCCATATAGAAGTTGGGTCTAAGTCCTAGGTCATACATGATGGACGTTGAAGGCGTTGAATCTCCGCTGTGGTAGCTAAGCATGCCGTCCACCTGGGTAGAATCCAGTCCAGCGTCGTCCATCGCCCTCCGGATGGCCATGGCCCCCATGGCCCTGGTGCTACGACCGGAGCCGCGGCTGTATTCAGTCTCTCCGATGCCAACGATGGCATATTTACCTACAAGACTGGTCTCCATGGTCCCTCCTTAGGGTGCTAAAGAGCATTCCCCTCCAGCGTGATCTGAAGTCTGGAAATAGGGTCGTATTATGGCCTTAGGGTCTAAGATTGACAATCGCATATATGCCTAATCGAAGGCGCCGGCGATGGCCATCTCGGCCAGTTCTTCGTCATCGACACCAAGAATCTCTCTAAAGACAAAATCCTGGTCCGCACCAAACTCCGGCGCTCCTCTAATCACTTCGCCGGGTGTTAAGGTCAGCTTATAAGGGGCTCTTTCGATGGTCCGCAGAACCCCACCGGCATCAGGGACCTGTTGGAAGATGCCCCGGTCCCGCAGATGCGGGTCGTTCTCGGCCATGTCTTTGCCGGTCTGCACCACCCCCGCTGCTATACCCGCAGACTGGAGAAGATGCATGGCCGCATCTGCATCCTGTTCCACTGTCCAGGACTCAACCAGCCGGTCCAGTTCGTCAGCGTATCTCAGCCGCGATTTGGCGGTGGCGAACCTATCATCCTTCGCCCACTCAGGCGACTCGATCGCACCGGAAAAAGCCGCCCACTCAGTGTCGGTGAATATGGTTATGACCAGCCATCGATCCTCACCTTGACATCGGTAAGCCCCGTGAGGAGCCCCGCTCCCGTGGTGTTCACGGTTGCCGGTACGCTGGACATCTGCATCATTGGCACTCAGTTCTAGAGCCAAAGGCCCTAGTAGAGACGACATAGCTTCCATCTGGGAAACATCTATCCATTGCCCTCGCCCGGTCTGCGCCCGTTGGATCAAAGCCAGCAAGACCGCCTGGGCCCCCGTCATTCCACCCACTGCGTCGCTGTAGGCGCTTGCCGGGCCACTAGGATCAGTCTCGGGAAAGCCTGTTAGGTCGGTGAACCCAGACCACGCCTGAAGGGTCTGGCCATAGCTGACCCGGTCCTTCCAAGGGCCGGTGCGCCCGAATCCCGACATACTCAACATTATGATATCTGGCCGGATTTTAACGATGCTTTCGAAATCCATACCCCAACTGGGCATAACGCGGCCACTGAAATTCTCGGCCACCACGTCTGACACCGCCACCAACCGCCGTGCCAGCTCTTTTCCAGCGTCAGTCTTCATATTCAGAGAGATCGAAGATTTTCCCGCATTCCAGTTGTGGCGCTGGCCCAACCCTCGCGCGGTGTTGGAAGCAGGGCCACCGACCACTGACAAAGCCTGGTTGGACTCCACTTTAATCACCTGCGCACCCTGGTCCGCCAGTATACGTGTAGCTGAGGGGCCAGCGTGTATCCAGGTGAAATCCAAGACCCTGATGCCTTCAAGAGCTAGTTCAGTCATGTCAGACGATTCCTACTCGGATCAGTTCCTTAAGCTCGCCTTCCGACAAACCGAGTTCGTCGCAGTAAACTTGATTATTGTGCTGGCCGACTTCGGGCGCCGATGACGCCAGACACCAAGCCGGTTCTGACATCTTGTAGGGAGCTCCTGGATAGACCACCTCTAATCCGGTCTGTGGATCGGCGGTCTTCTGGTAGAAACCCCGGTCCCACAACTGTTCGTTGTGCAGGAGTTCCGACGCCGTCGACACTGGCCCCCAAGGATGATGGTTGGCCTGACCCCATTCGGTGATCTCCTGGCGAGTGTGGGTCAGCGTCCAAGCCTCGACCAGTTCTTCGATGTGGGATCCGTGATCGCCACGGAGGATGAATCGGTCATTGTACTGCTCGTCCATCAGATCACCCGCCATGCCATCTTTGTCCATCCAGGCACGTAGGTCGTCCCATGCTTTCTGGGTGTTCGTGGTGATGCTGACGTAGCCGTCCTTACATTTCCAGGTGGCCACGAACTGGCCGCCGTGCCGGAACCCGCAACGTACAGCATTCTCGCCGGCATAGTTATAAGCGGTATTCACGTGCTCGGTAGTAGTGGCCACGGCTTCCTGCATAGAAACGTCCACATACTGACCTTGTCCGCTGGCTAATCGGTGGAAAATCGCGATGAGGATGCCGATATAGGCGCGATTAGACGTGGTCTGGTATGCCTGCATGCCCCACAATTTGTTGGGCGGAGTTTCGGGCCAGCCCGTGACATACATATAGCCGCCCATGGCGAAGCCAACCAGATCACTGCCTCGGTAGTCCCGGTAGGGTCCAGTCTGCCCAAAAGGGGTCAGCGACGCATATACGAGACCAGGGTTTCCATCTCCCAGGTGTTGGTACCCCAAACCAAGAGAGTCCAGATAGCCGGGCTGAAACGATTCCACAACCACATCGGCAACGCTGGCCAAACGACGAAGCAGAGTGCTTCCTTCATCCGATGATATATCGAGGGTAATGCTGCGCTTGTTGGTGTTGTAATGCCGCCAGTAGATGGAGTTCTCCGAAGAACTATTTCCTTCTATAAATGGGCCAACACTGCGCATCGAGTCCCCACCGGGGGGCTCCACTTTGATTACGTCTGCACCCACATCTGCCAGTAACTTGCCGCAATACACACCAAGGTCTCCGGACAGGTCCAGTACCCGGATTCCCGTCAGTGGCTGTTTAACTGCGTCCCCCGATTCCAGCAAACTAAACTCTCCGGGGACCCAGGTCCTTTTGCAGATCGGAGATGGTCTGGTCCCGGGTCTTCTTCTGCCACCGTACCCGCTGGTTGATAGGGGTGTTCTCCACCTCTGGTGCGACCTTCATTGTCACGAATACGGGGCCAGGTTTACTAAGAATCTCTTCGATGTTGTTGGTGAAATCCTCTAGGTTTTCGAAGGAATAGGTGGACGGATAACCACACCCCTTTGCTATGACGTCATACTGGACGTTCTCGGCGTTTGGCACCGGCTGACCGCCGGTGGTGGCATAGACGCCGTTGTCAAGCACGAAGTGGTAGAAATTCTTGGGGTCTTTCTCGGCTATGGTGGTTAGCGCGCCCATGTTCATAAGGATGTCGCCCTCCGAGTCGAACAGAATGATCTTCTCGTCAGGACGGGACATCGCGAGGCCAAATGCGAAAGAAGCGTGGCCACCCATGGCAGGGTCACCCAGGGGAACGTCACGGTCTGGCTGGTCGCTTAGGTTAATCCAGTGCCGCCCGCCACGACCCGGGATCACTACGGCGTTTCCCCGGAATGGTGCGAAGGCCTTGAACATATCTGCTGTTTGGAACATCAGTCCTCTATATTCTTACGTATGAAGTTTTAGTTTCGGTAGCCCATGTTTACCGCTGGACGAAACCGTGATACTCGTCTCCGATCAACACGGCCACCGGCTGTTTGGTCGCTTCAGCGCGGTCAAATGCGACCTGAATTCGGTCGGCATCGGCGTCGCTTTCAACCAGATAGTACTTGACGCCAAAGGCGTGTAGGAAATGCTCGGTATATGTGGCGGCGGTGTCGGTATCCACGCCGTGACGCGTCCATCCCCGGTACCCGACCATCATCACTACCGGAATATTCATGCCCATCACCCAGCCGCGCAAGGAGTCACCCGACTCCATGAGGCCTGTATTCTGAATCAGGATGACCGGTTTGGCTCCACCCACCGACAGTCCGGACGCTGTAGAGAACGCCTGACCCTCCCGGCTAACTGGAATCAGATCCAAAGTGGGCTCTTCCTGTAAGAGTACATAGAGAAAATTCGTCTCGCTATCAGGTAGCCAGACCACGTGGGTCACGTTATTGGCTTTCAGGTGATCGATTATAGTTTGCGGGCTGAACCCACCTTCCGCATCAGCCAATGTATTTACCTCTTAAATCAAAGTAAGTCTAATCGGAGTTAGTCGATAAAGTCTCGGATCGCTCTGAGCACCAAGTCAGGGTGTTCCATCGGCACAAAATGGGATCCTGCGCCAAGCTCTTTGACCGTGAATGCCTTGGTCTCTTTCCCCAGATGCTGCACGGCGGGATCCTGAGGTGTTTGGGCGCCTTTATACGCCCCTACCAGCAGGATGTACTCGCCGCCCAAGCCCCGCAATACCTTAGAAGTGTCGAGATGCCTACGGTTCGCGTAGAAGTTCTCTTCCACGACTGGATCGCACTTCAACTCAACCCTGCCATCTCCTAGGGGCCTAGTCGAACCGTCGATGTAATCGGCGAATACTTCGTCAGTCCAAGGTTTGAACACGCGGCGGCCCCGATAGGCTTCGTACATTATGTCCCGGCTTTCCCAGATAGTGCGTTTCTGCAGCGTCCGTTCAATGCGAAGTTTCTGGTCCTCCGGCGAGAGCAAGGCCATGGGACTGTCCCCTACTCTGGTGTCCACTAAGATGCCCTTCCCGACTATCCCTGGGAATAGGGAGTCAGCTATCAACAGGGACATACCGCCCGCGGAATGGCCGATACATATCGACCCCTCGAGTCCTAAAGCCTGAATCACTGAAGCGGTATCGTGGCCGATCTGCATAAAGGTGTACTCACCATCAGGGTGCTCCGTGTCCCCATGCCCACGCAGGTCGAATGAGTAAACATGGTGGTCTAGAGCCAAGTCTCTTGCAGCGTGATTCCAGATTCCCGCGCACATGCCAACGGCATGAAACATCAAGACGCTGGGTTTATCGGCGGCACCCCACTCCAGGTAATGGTGGTTTACCCCATTAGTCTCCACAAATCTACTTTCCGGTTGCAACTAGGTCTCCTGAATCAATCTTAAAAAGGGTTCCGGGCCGCGGTTGGTTAATCCAACACAGCCACGACCTCCAGTTGTACCAAAATACCGGGAGGAAAGGCATCGTATTCTATTGCATGACGGGCTGGACGGTCGTCTTCATCGGGGAACATCTCGAGCCAAGGAGCGTTTACCGCCTCCCGCTGAGACCTGTCTTTCATATATACCTTGACGCTGCCGACGTTCTTGGTAGTCGCGCCGGCATTCTCCAGCATAGTCTTCATATTGGCGAAAGCGAAGACGCACTGACTCTCCAGGTCTTCGGGCACCTTCCCAGTGACGGGGTCCGCGCCCATAATGCCGCTGGAGAAGATCATGTTGCCTACCCGAGCCCCGAAGGGGATGGGCGCGCCGTGTTTTACCCCGTCAACGTGTATAGAACGCCCTTTATCAGCCATCATTCACCTAAACCAAGTCGGGCCATCTGAGCAAATAGCAGCCGCAATTATACCTGGCAAATGCGAGTGTTCAAGGATGAAACCCATCAGGCATAACTGCCGTGTTATTATCCGGTCGTCAAAATTCGAATCTATGGAGGCGCCATCATGCCATTTGGAGGCAATGACTGGCTAGCATTAACCCAAGAAGAAAGCCTTGAACCCGACCTGCCGATCTGCGATCCACACCATCACCTGTGGGACCACCGGTTGGAGCGAATCCCGTTTCAGCGGTATCTTATCCAGGAGTTAGCGGATGATATGAATAGCGGGCACAACATCCGCTCCACCGTGTTCGTCGAAGCCCGATCTATGTACCGCGCCGACGGCCCAGACGATATGAAGCCCGTAGGCGAAGTTGAGTTTGTCCAGGGCCAAGCAGCAGCCAGCGCTGCAGGTCTCTACGGACCGGGACGCGCTGCGGCAGCCATCGTAGGCCACGCAAACCTTAATCTGGGAGGCGGAGTTAAACCCGTGTTGGAAGCCCTCCAGGCCGCGAGCCCAAACCGGTTCAGGGGCATCAGACACACTGTCACTTGGGATGACAATCCTGAGGTGCCCAACACCGCCGCCCATAAGATCAAAGGACAGATGTCTAGCGGCAACTTCCGAGCGGGCGCCAAGATTCTGGCTGACATGGGGCACACCCTTGAAGGCTGGATGTTCTTCACCCAGATGGAAGAGTTGGCCGAATTGGCCAAGGCCGTTCCCAGCCTGACCATCATCCTATGCCACGTTGGTGGCATCCTGGGAACCGGCTTCTATGCCGGCAAACATGAAGAGGTCATGGCTACCTGGCGCAAGGGTATCGAGGCTACCGCTGCCCAGCCCAACATCGTCATGAAGCTTGGCGGCATCGGTATGCCGAGTGTCGGGTTCGACTGGCACACCCGTGCCGAGCCCATCGGCTCGGAAGAGCTGGCCAAGGACATGTCACCCATCTTGAACTACTGCATCGAGAAGTTTGGCCCTAACCGTTGCATGTTCGAGAGCAACTTCCCTGTGGACAAGGTGTCGTATTCCTACAACGTTATGTACAACGCTTTCAAGCGCGCCAGCAAAGACTACTCGGCCTCAGAGCGGGCTGACATGTTCCACGACGTCGCCGCCCGCATCTACCGCATAGACCTTTAACAATCCCATACCCTAGTTACCCAAGACAACCCCGTTAGTATCGGGGTTGTCTTTTTTACACGTCATCTAGGCGGTCTTTTCCACATTTCCAAATGTTCGTCATTCTAGTTCCTAGTCTCTAGCAAAGGGGTTTGCCTTTCGCCCTCCAACATCGGCCATAGCAATCACTAGCAGGGCCCACCTCGACACCGCTGGCCCGGCCTCTCCTTCGAGGAAGGCCGCTTTTATATCTACTCCCCGTCTACAGTTCCTTCTCGCGGCCAGAATGGCACTTGCGGTATACTGTCGTAAACGATTTTCCGGCCCTTGGTCCCCTCTCATCTAGGGCCTGCTGAGCAGAGATTATGGCCACCAAGACCAATGCTGGCGCCTTCAGTAAGAAAGTCGACGTGGATGCCGGTTCTATCAGCCGCGAGATATTCGTGAATGAAGACATCTACCGGCAAGAGCAGGAACAGATCTTCGCGCAAGCGTGGCTGTTCGTGGGCCACGAGAGCCAAATTGCCAAGCCCGGCGATTACTTCGTTTCGTCCATGGGCGAGGAATCAGTGATCTTGTGCCGGGACCGCGAAGGCTTGCCCCACGTTTTCCTAAACTCTTGCACCCATAGGGGCATGAAGGTCTGCCGGTACGATGAAGGAAACTCGCCAGTCTTCTCATGTCCTTACCACGGCTGGAGTTTCGCGACCGACGGCAAATTGGTGGGAGTTCCCTACTACAAAGACGCCTATAAAGAGACCCTGGACAAGTCCAAGTGGGGCCTCCCAGAGGTCCCACAGATGTTTGTTTACAAGAGGAGCATCTGGGCCACTTGGGACAAGAACGCTCCGCCATTCCTCGATTACTTGGGCGACATGAAAATGTTTTTGGACCTAGCCCTGGACGGCCGTGACGGCAGCGAGGGCGGCTCGGAGATCCTGGGCGGAGTTCAGAAATGGACCATGCCGAGCAACTGGAAGTTCGCCGCAGAAAACTTCGCCGGCGACGGCTATCACAACATCAGCCACCGGTCGGTGGACATGGTAGGCATTGGCCCCAGCGGAAAGGATCGTCGAGACTACAATGAGTATGCACCAGGGAGACGGTTAAACGTGTCTTTCCCAGACCTGGGCCACGCCGCGGTGGTGGATGTGCAGCCTACAGACGAACCAACGGCCGCTACCTACACAAATACCCAGGTCGTCCAAGAATATTTTAGAGAGCAGGAAGCCAAACGCCGAGAGTCCCTAGCAGGCAAGCCAAATCTGATCGGCATGGTTGGCACGGTATTCCCCAACATGTCGTACCTGGCCCGCCAGCCCCGCTCCATAGCCATGTGGCACCCCAGAGGGGCCAACAACACCGAAGCCTGGCGCTGGTTCCTTATAGACAAGGACACCCCTGAAGAGGTCAAAGAGGTCCTGCGCCACTATTACATCCGCTACTCAGGCCCTGGGGGCATGACTGAGCAGGACGACATGGAGAACTGGAACTACGCCCATAACGCCAGCAAGGGAACCATCGCCCGACGAACCCCGTACAACTATGAGATGGGAATCGGCATCATCCGCAAGGACACAGGGCTTCCGGGGGTGGTTACCGAACGGATCAGCGAGGAGAATCAACGCGGCTTTTATCGCCGCTGGGCATCCATGATGGACGCCAAAAACTGGAACGACCTAACCCCGGTCATCGAGAACAACGGACACAACAAGAAACAATAATACGCAGGAGAGAGCTATATGGCCGCTGTAACACAACTAGGATACGTGGGACTCGGAGTCAGCAACGTCGAGGAGTGGGAACATTTCGCCACCGACATCTTGGGACTAGAGAGTAACGGAGTTGACGAAGACGGCAATCTGTCCCTGCGGATGGATGAATACAGCCACCGCTTTATCGTCCAGCCGACCGGCAAGGACGATGTTGAGTTCGTCGGTTGGCAGGTTACTGACGAGCCAGCTCTTAGGGAGATGGTCGAGCAACTACGCCAAGCCGGGATCGAAGTCACAGATGGGACCGAGGATGAGACTAGGTCCCGCCGTGTAGAGGGCATGATTAAATTTGACGACCCCGAAGGCACGCGTACAGAGATATTCTATGGCCCGCCCATCAGCTTTGACCGCCCCTTCAATTCACCTCGCGCTGTTGGGTTCGTTACCGCCGAACAGGGCATGGGCCACGTGGTCTACCACGTTGAAGACTTAGACCGCACGGTCAAGTTCTACCGTGACGTGCTCGGCATGAAGATCAGCGATTTCATCCGAAATCTGGCCTTCTTCCATTGCAACCCCCGCCACCATTCCCTAGCGCTCATCGAAGCCAAATCGCCCAAGAAGCTGAACCACTTCATGCTGCAGACACAAAACATGAATGACGTGGGCGCGACTTATGACATGGTTCTAGACAGCGATATGCCCCTTACTAGGGGACTAGGCCGCCACACCAACGACCACATGACTTCCTTCTACATGAAGACTCCGTCGGGTTTCGATGTCGAGTACGGATGGGGGGCCCGCACCGTGGACGATGAGACTTGGCAGGTGGTCCGTCATGAGAAAGGTAGCATCTGGGGCCACCGACCCGCCGTAGCGGCCAAGTAGAACCCTAGGAACCTGTAGGAACGAATATATGAATCTTGGCTATATCGGTACTGGGACCATGGGCAACCCCATGGTCAAAGCCCTTATTGAGGCCGGGCATGCGGTCACCGTGCATGACGTGCGCCGTGAGTCGGCGACCAACCTCTGTGAGATGGGCGCCAACTGGGCCGACGACCCACGCCAACTATCCGAAACAAGCGAGGTGGTTTTCACCTCGCTGCCCGGCCCGGTGGAAGCCGAACACGTCCTGACAGACCCAGAAACCGGCATCCTGACTGGGATAAAACCTGGATCCACTTGGGTCGACACCACCACTAACTCACCCACAGTGATCCACAAGTTAGCGGACATCTGCAAGCAGCGCGGAATCGAAATGCTGGACTGCCCAGTCAGCGGCCGCATCCCAAATATGACCATGATGGTCGGCGGTGACCCAGCGGTATTCGAGAAACACCGGACCGTGTTGGAGACCATGGGCAAAGACGTGATTTACGTGGGCGGGACTGCTTCCGGCTGCACAGCCAAACTGGTCACCCAATACCTGGGATATTCCAACTTCATCGCCGGTATCGAAGGCATGTTAATAGGCGCGAAGGCCGGACTTGATATGGATATCCTTGCCAAGCTGATTCCCATCAGCGCCTCGGCCAGCGGAGTCATGGCACGTTCTATGGACGTGGTACTGGACGGCACATTCGCGTCGAACGGCACCCTGGACATCGTGGCCAAAGACCTGCATCTGGCCTGCCAACTAGCCCGGGACGTACAAGCCCCCTCGCGCATCGGCGACATCGTGGACGACGTTCTCCAACGAGCGCAGGCTCAGGGATTGGGCAAAGAAGGATATCCTGTAGTGGCTCGGATACTCGAGCAGATGGCCAACGCGCAAGTCCGCTCCAAGTCGAACAAATAGCTTCTCACCGTCAAGGAGGCGATTCAACATGGCAACCGCTCACAAAACCAACAGCAAGAACGGACGGTTCAGCGGACAAGCAGATGGGATGGTGGACCTGGACGCCGGCACCATCAACCGGGAAGTGTTCGTCAGTCCAGAGATTTATGCCCAGGAGCAGGAGCAACTCTTCGCTAGGGCATGGCTGTTCATAGGACACGAAAGTCAGGTCAGCAAGCCGGGCGATTTCTTCGTGTCCTCCATGGGCGAGGAATCTGTCATTCTTTGCCGGGACAGACAAGGCGAAATTCACGTCTTCCTGAACTCATGCACCCACCGGGGAATGAAGGTTTGTCGATACGACGAAGGTAATACACCAGTGTTCAGTTGCCCCTACCACGGTTGGAGTTTCGCCACCGACGGCAAGCTGGTTGGAGTGCCGTACTTCAAAGACGCCTACAACGAGAACCTAGACAAATCCAAGTGGGGCCTACCGGAAGTAGCCCAGATGATTAATTACAAAGGAGCGATCTGGGCCACCTGGGACAAGAACGCCCCATCTTTCCCGGAGTATATGGGCGGATTCTTGACCTACCTCGATTTCCTGCTGGATACCTGGGATGGCGCCGGTGGAGAGGTTGAGGTTTTCGGCGGAGTGGAGAAGTGGGTCATCCCCTGTAATTGGAAGTTCCCCTCTGAGAACTTCATCGGTGACCGCTACCACAACATCAGCCACCGCTCAGTGGACTTGGTTGGTCAAGGCCCGAGCGGTAGTGGACGACGCGACACACAAGAGCGCGAAGGCGCCACGGCTCTGGATATATCTTTCCCAGAGCGAGGTCACGGCACCCTCACGTTCCTCCGACCAGATGACCGCGTTGTTCCCTCTTATCAACACTCCAAGATCGTCTCGGAGTATTTCGCTGAGTGCGAGGCCCAGCGCCGGAAGAACTACGGACAATGGGCACGTCTGGTACCAGGCCCAAGCACCGTGTTCCCCAACATGTCGTATCTACCGCGGCAACCCCGCACTATCTCGGTTTGGCATCCTCGCAGCGCCAACAGCCACGAGGCCTGGCGTTGGTTCTTGATCGACAAGAATGCCCCAGCCGAGGTGAAAGATTTCCTGCGCCACTATTACATCAGCTACTCCGGCCCGTCCGGACTAACTGAACAAGACGACATGGAGAACTGGAATTACGCCCACAACGCCAGCCAGGGGGTCATCGCACGGCGATACCCATATAACTACCAGATGGGCATGGGCTTCGATGGCCCACCCGTGGACACCGACGGCCTGGAGATGCCCGGCCAAATCAGGAATGTAACCACGGCGAAGGCCGCCGAGCAGAACCAGCGCGGATTCTACCAACG
>CEVK01042929.1_pt1 | contig 16117 bp, 14 predicted proteins | sample 531501 | NCBI WGS metagenome assembly CEVK01 (sample SAMEA2623794, study PRJEB7988) | marine metagenome | biome: marine biome (ENVO:00000447); feature: mesopelagic zone (ENVO:00000213); material: "saline water (ENVO:00002010), including plankton (ENVO:xxxxxxxx)" | depth 740 m | reverse complement strand
CCGTCATGCATCGATGCGGAAAACCCTGCGAACCATCCCGAACCGATATCGAGTCACGATTACCTGATGCAGCGCTTGCGCGAGATAAATCTGGCCTGACTTCGGCCGAAAACGGGCTGCCAGAGAAAGTTTTTACTGCATGTGTGCTTTTTGCAACAACAGTAATGCACAGAAAACACATGTGTTTTTCGGCCATGCCTCTTGCCGGCCCAACCTGCGCCTGTGGTTGTCTTGACTCTGTCACAAAAGGATAGCTTTGGCGAAACATCGCCAGCCTAGCGGGGCGGCGCATCTCCAGTGCTAACCGATATATCCAATCTGAAGAGACGAAGGGGTCTTCTCCGATGAAGTTCAAGTATCTCCTGGCCGCAAGCGCGATCAGTTTTTCCGCCATGGCAGCTACGCCAGCGTTTGCGCAGTCCACCGGTTCGGTCGACTTCGAAGAAGACGATGATGCGATCATCGTTACGGGCGCCCGTTTCAATGGCGTTGGCGGCGTTGAAATTCCCGATACCGCGAAGGCGAAGCAGGTCCTTAATGAAGAGATAATCCGTCGCCAGCGCCCTGGACAGACCGTCAATGACATCGTGAACCTTGTTCCGGGCGTTAGTTTTCAGAACAACGACCCTTGGGGTTCTTCCGGCGGCGGTTTTACCATTCGGGGCTTTGGTGCCGACCGTGTATCCCAAACCTTGGATGGCCTCCCGCTGAACGATTCGGGCAACTATGCTCTCTATACGAACCAGCAGGTTGACCCCGAGGTTCTTGAAGAAGTTAACGTTAACCTCGGTACTACCGATGTGGACAGCCCAACCGCTTCGGCGACAGGCGGAACCATCAACATTCGCACTCGCGAGCCGAGCGATACGCTGGGCCTCACGGCCACGATGACTTTCGGTGATGTTCTCGCCGGAGGCGCTGAGGATACCGTGTACACTCGCGGCTTTCTCATGGTCGACACTGGCGATATTACCGGGATGGGCACCAAGGCTTTTGGTTCGGTTAGCTATACGACCTACGGCGTACCCTACAATCCCTACGGTCGCATCGACAAAACTCAGTTCAATGCGCGTATCTGGCAGGATCTAGGTTCGGACGGAGATTTTATTTCGGTTTCCGGCCACTTCAATCAGAACCGCAACAACTTCGCCGGTTCGGAAAGCCTCGAGGATCTGCTTGCAATTGCAGATAATGGCTTTGTGGATATCACGGACGATGACGGCAACGTACTCGCGACCTACAATGACAAGGAAGGTCGTTTTCAGATTTATGAGCAGACGGGCGTTTACCCTTGTGGCGTGAATCCGAATGTTCTCGCTGTCGAAGCAGGCGGCATCGGTAGCCCTGGTGAAGGCATTGACTATAGCGACCGTGAACCAAGCTGTGGTGCGGCCTTCTACCGTCGGTTCAACCCGTCGGACACCGGCAACATTCGCGGTTCGTCGCTTTTTTCGATCACCGACAATCTCACGTTTACGTTCGACCCGAGCTATCAATACGTGAAGGCAAACGGTGGCGGACCTGACGATCTTCGTGAATCTTTCTTCGAAGTAGACGGTGTCGGGTACACCGGGGCTTTCAATGGTGGCTATTTCTTCGGTCGTGATCTGAATGGCGATGGCGACCTCGACGATGAAATTGCCGGTAACGACCCGAGCCAGACCCGGACCGATCGCTATGGTGTCGTCGCGAACCTTATCTACGACATCAACTCAGACCACCGCGTGCGTCTCGCATACACGTGGGACCGTGCGCGCCACCGTCAGACTGGCCAAATCACCTATATGCTCGGCAATGGCGAAATCAGCGATCAGTTCGCGATCGATAATCCGTTACTGGATGTGAACGGAAACGAGGTGAACAAGCGTGACCGTCTTTCCTACGCGATCCTTCATCAAGTTTCTGGTGAGTATCGCGGCACCTTCGGAGATCTAACTGCAATCCTCGGAGTTCGCGCGCCGTTCTTCACACGTGAGCTCAACCAGAACTGTTACACCACCTCGATAAGTGGTTTCGTCGATTGCCCTAACTCGGGCTTCGATCTGACAGCTTACGAAGCGGCAAATCCGGATCACGTGGCTCCGCTTTCCCGCGAATATAATTACGATGACGTCCTGCCTAATGTAGGTTTCATTTACGAAGCTGGCGCCAGCGGGTTCTCGGTTTTCGGCAACTATGCAAAAGGCTTGTCAGTCCCCGGTACCGACCCGCTCTATGACTCGCTCTATCTAGCCGACTCCGAGCGGGCTCGCCCTGTTCCAGAAACCACTGACAGCTTCGACTTGGGCGTTCGTTACACCCTCGGTCGGGTGGAAGCGCAATTGGGCGGTTATTATACTCTGTACGATAATCGTCTGGCCTCCGCATTCGATCCGAATGCGAACAACGGCGAAGGCGCAGTCGTTTTCCGTAACTTGGGTCGGGTAGATAAATACGGGGTAGACGGTTCGATCGCCTATCGCCCTACTAACAATACGCTTCTTTATGTATTCGGTTCGTATAACGATTCTGAAATCAAAGAAGATGTGCAGACGGATGACGGCTTCCTCGCAACCGCGGGTAATCGCGAATCGGGTGCTCCCCGTTTCTCGTTCGGCGGTCGCGGCCAGGTATCGTTCGGCAACTTTGAGCTGGGAGCACAGGTCAAACACACCGGACCGCGCTTCATCAACGACTTGAACGAAGATAAGGCACCGTCTTACACTCTGGTCGACCTCGATGCCCGGGTTCTTCTGGGTGAGTTCCCGACCGGAGGTGACGTCGCTCTCCAGTTCAATCTGACAAATGCTTTTGACGAATATTACATCGGTTACTTCGGCGGATCGCTGGACGATTTCGGCTTTGCGCAGATCGGTGCTCCACGAGCTGGTAGTGTCTCCCTCGTAATCGGCTACTAAGCCACTCAATATGGTTAAGATTGGGGCGGCCTTTCGGGGCCGCCCCATTTAATTGATGCCCGCTAATTCGGTTGGAACGGTGTTGGGCGCCGTGACGTTTTCAAAACAATGTCTGGAACACCGACCAATTTTACCAACGCAACACGTCGGATAAATCCTTGGGCCGTTGCAGCGATTATCTTCCTGCATGTTGCAATCTTGTACTTTCTAGTGCGAAGCTTCGCACCAAGTTCTCTTGTGAACGTCGAAAGGTCAGTCGTGTCCGCTTTCACCGTTGCTGTGACCGCGCCGGAAGAAGAGACGCCAGCCATTGAAGCTGAACCCGAGCCGGAACAAGGCTATCAGGGAGCCCCGGGCAAGGAGGCTATTCCGAAGCCGGTGAGTGCTCCAACACCGAAAGAGCAAGTCAGACAAGATCGGCCAGTGCCACGCGCGTCTTCTGATGGAGACGCTTCGACTTCCGGTGCGACTGAGTCCGGGGACGGTACCGGTGCTGCAGGGGATGGCTTGGGTACCGGAGCGGGTAGCGGCGGCAATGGGCAAGGTGGAGTCGCTGCAACGAAACCTGTACTCGTTCAGAGCATCTCCGACTCTAGTTCCTTCCCGATCCCACCCGGCGGACGAGATGCCAGGATCGGTAAGTCGGTAATCGTTCGACTTTCGGTCTCGGCAGAAGGTAGGGTGACTGGATGCAATATTTATCGAGCGAGCCCCTTTCCGGCGACAGATGCACGTGTTTGCCAATTGTCCTACCAGAATATCAGGTTCGAGCCGGCACGCGATACACAGGGTAACCCGGTCGCATCTAGCTTCCTATACCGTCAACGGTTCTTTAACTGACAAGCTTAGCCAGGGCGGCTATGCCCATGCTATGGGCAAGGTGTATATCCGATGATCCAGCCAGTGATCCTGTGCGGCGGCTCAGGGAAGCGTCTTTGGCCGGTCAGTCGGCCAAGTCTGCCAAAGCCTTTCTTGAGACTAAGAGGCGAACGTAGCCTTTTTCAGGAGGCAATCGGCCGGATATCACATCCCATGTTTTCGCAACCAATAATCGTTTGCGGAGAACAGCACGCTGAATTGGCCGCTGAACAAGCAAAGTCATCCCGGCTTGTGGTGGAGCCAGCACCACGGGATACTGCAACTGCGATTGCCTTGGCCGCGCATCTCGCGAGGGAGGGAGAAATCCTTCTTGTCTGCCCAAGCGATCACAAGATTGGGGGCAATGAACTCTTTCGCCAAGCCATTGCAGAAGCGGCAGAGCTTGCAACTCGGGGACTCCTGGTTTGCCTGGGTATCCAGCCAGCACGCCCAGAAACCGGATATGGCTATATAACAGTGGGTGACAGCCTCGACCCGGGATATGAAATCGCAAGCTTTCTGGAAAAACCTGACGCTGACAAAGCTGCAGCGCTATTTGCTCAGAAAGATGTGTTCTGGAACGCAGGTATTTTCGTTTTTCGCGCCTCTGACTTTCTAGCTGAACTGGATAAATTCCGTCCGGCCACTTCAGACTTGGTTAGACAGTCCGTCGAGCGTGGAAAGGTGGTGGGTGAACGATTCTACCCATCCGCTGACGCCTATCTAAAAATCACCGGTGAAAGTGTGGACTATGCTGTATTTGAACATAGCGAAAATACAGCGGTCGTCACCACTGCCATGGATTGGTCGGACGTTGGCAACTGGCATTCCCTCATGGCCAGCTTGCCTTCTGATGAGCAAGGCAATGTCTCAGAAGGGACCACTCGATTGAAAAACTGCCGGAACGTTATGGTTCATTCCGATGGGCCTAGGGTGTCCACGATAGGCTTGGAAGACATCATTATAGTGGTGGACGGGGACGAGATCCTCGTCATTTCGCCAGACTGTGCCAGCAAGCTGGATAGTTACCTTGACGGCGACCTTGAGTGACCGGCGGTGCTTTGAGGGTATCCTTTGTGCCGAAGCCTTGGGGTCGTAGGCATCTGCCTCCACCATATGGAATGCAGGACACGGAGATAGGCGAAATTCACTTCCAGGCGCCTGGCGCCCTTCAAACCATATTAGGTAAATACCTGTTCACCAGTGATACGCTCTCGATACAGCTGCATCCGACCGAACAAACCTGTCCGAAAAATGCCGGGAAGGATGAGTGTTGGATGGTAACGGACGCCGACGACACTGCTCGTGTGGCCATAGGTTTCCGGAAGCCGTTTTCCGAGCTGGAGATCCGAGAGGCCGCGATGCAAGGGTTACTGGAAGACTTGCTCCAATGGCATTCCGTCAAGAAGAATGACTTCATCTTTGTTCCATCCGGTACGGTCCACGCAATTGGCGCAGGGGTCACTCTGGTGGAACTGCAGCAGAACGTCGATACAACCTACCGCCTCTACGATCATGGGCGGGGCAGGCAACTCCAATTAGAGCAGGCCCTTCGGTCTTTGGCGGACCAGCCATCCGCCGAGAGTTTTCAGCTCGCCGTGAGCCCAGAAGAAGAGCAGATCTTGCTCGAAAGTCGGCATTTTCAAGTGGCCCAATCGGTAGGGCAGCCTGGTCGCAAAATCCTTGAACGTTTTGCGAGCGCTGTTCAGGTGCTGCCACTGTCAGGGCCCTGCCGAATAGGAGAGATTGGGATCTATCCAGGCAGCGCCGGTTGGGCACACGATCTACGCAGTATTGATCTCAAAGATTGCGAACGAGCGCTCTTATTCGCGGCCGTGTAGATTTGATCAGGACTCCGGTCCCGCCAGAATCTTCGCGAGCTCCGCCTTCCCATATGGTTTGGTCAGCAAACCAGAAGCGCCCAATTCTTCCAGGCGATCTTCCATTTCTCCATACCCTGTTGCCAGCCAGAAGGTGACACCCAGCTCTGCCAGCTTCTCCGCGACACGTTCGCTACTCTCGTTTCCAAGGTTGTAATCGAGGATCGCCAGGCCGGGTGACGTTTTCTCCAAGAAGGAGAGGGCGCCTGCGACTGTGCTCTGAACATGAACTTCGCCGACGCCGAGTTCATGAAGACAATCTTCCGTATCGAGAGCGATGATCATGCTGTCCTCGACCAGAAGGACGCTATCGGGGACATCCTGTGGCGCGCCGTCCTCATTTTGCATCTTTTTGTCTCCGTCCGGCTCGCCGACGAGCTCGCCATTCCACTCGACGCAGCGAGATGGAATGCAGAACGAAGCTTCCAGGCCCGATAGCCGGTAATCGACATTCGCTTCGCCATTCAATTCAAATGGGATTGAGCGTTCGATGATGGTCGATCCAAAGCCACGGCGGGTTGGCGGTTTCACGGGGGGGCCCCCGGACTCCTTCCAGTCGATCTGTAGCGAATTATCCGAGTTACGCGTTATCGCTATATCAAGATGTCCCGAACTGTCCGAAAGTGAACCATACTTGGCGGAATTCGTGATCATCTCATGGATGACTAGAGCCAAGACCGTGTAGGCCTCAGGCGAAACCATGGCCTCTGGCCCCGTCACCCGCAATCGATCTTTCTGTCTGCTCAAATACGCATGAGCTTCGGTGTCGATCAGTTCGCTAAGCGGAGCTGCAGACCAGTTTCCCTTCGTGATATTGTCGTGAGCGGCAGCTAGCGATGATATCCGACCGCCGACGATGTCGGAAAACTCTTCGATCGTCCCCGCCTCGTGCTTGGACTGATTGATAAGGCCGCGGATAAGATTCAGAATATTGCGAACGCGGTGATTGAGCTCTGCGATCAGCAGTTCTTGCTGCGCTTGCGATTTGGCGCGCTCCTTCACTGCTTCATCGGTGAGGCGTAGGATAATCTCGAGCAGGGTGACCCGTAGACCTTCAGCGACTTGTAGTTCCCCGTCCGTCCACGGCTCACTGCGTCCTTCAACGGATTCTTGCCACGCCTCAAAACTCTTTCGGGGCGTGAGGCGGGGCCCATTCGGACCATATTCGACGGTCTTTTCGGGTTTTCCTGCCCACGTTACCGTTTGCGTCAATCCCCTGCGCCAAAGGACGAGGTAGTCACGCGGAGTGCGGGATACGGGGATTACGAGAGCGCCAACAGCGCGGTCGGCAAACCGTTCGGCTTTTGGCAAACGTTCGGCCAAAGCGTCAATGGCCAGCACCCGACTGGTGGCCGAACTGTTGAGACCTGAAACTATGGCGCGGAACTCTTCCTCATTGGGAGCCGCGCCGCTTGAATCATACACATCTTCGACGAAAACGCTGGCACCGTCGTGCGGAATGATCTGCTGAATGACCGGAGTGAGCATGGGAAGGCTCTCGGCTAGAGGCGTTCCTGCAGCAATATCACGCATAAGCCGGTCGTGGACTCGGCGTCCGGCGTCGCGCTGTTCGTCCCGTTTGCGAAAGAGGGTACGCTCCAGCATCATGGAGAAGAGTTCGGAGAAAAGCTCCGCGGAGGTCCGCTGCGAATACGGTAGTATTTTTGGCGAATAGTGATGGCAGGCGAACAGGCCCCATAGCTTGCCTTCGATGATGATCGAAATGGACAGCGACGCCCCGACACCCATGTTACGCAGATATTCGATATGGATCGGCGACACCGCGCGCAGGGTACTCATCGACAAGTCGATCGGATCGCCCTCGGTCGTAAAGCCTGGCTCGATCGGGACTGGCTTTTCAGTGACATCGCTGATGATACGAAAGCGATTGCGCTTGTAGAGTTCGCGTGCCTGTGCCGGGATATCGGTCTTGGGATACCGAAGGCCGTGGAAGCCATGCAAATCTTCGCGCTTGGCTTCGGCAACCACCTCGCCCGACAGATCCTTGTGGAATCTGTAGACCATAACCCGGTCAATATCGAGCGACATGCGAAGTTGCCGTGCAGCTTCGACCAGCAATCTGTCAGCGTCCTGATACTTTTCCAGACGCGCCATGATGGGGCGAAGGAGGCCGATCTGACGATTGACGTCTCCTTCGGTGTGCGGCTCTATCTCGATGATCGTGTAAGCGCCTGTCGAGTGGACGGCACAATCGAAAAGTCTTCCATCTCCAACAAGATCGAGGCCGAAGAGCCGACCGACCTGATCGGGATCGAGGAGTGCTGCAACCGCGCTGCGAAGGCGCTCAAAAGCCTTCTGGGAAACGAAAGAAGACATCCGGGCGCCGATTTCGACAGGTTCGTCGAGGCCCAGCATCTCCTCGAGATTAGCGGATCGTTGTCCTACAAACCAATCGGAATTGATCGCGATCAGGGCACCGAAGCCCTGAATCATACCGAGCTGGTGTATCGGTTCGCGGTCACAGTTGGAAAGGTCGACGTCCATATTCTCGGTATTCATGCAGCGACTCCCAATCGCTCGATCGTGAAGGCGCGTTCGAAAACCTCGAATGTCTTCGTGGCACCCGCAATCGCCTCGGCAACACGGAGGTGATCGTGATCTTCACCGAGTATCGCGCGGAGTTCGACGAAATAGACGCCGAGACGCGAGTCTTCAAGGAAGCGTTGAGGTCCGGCCTGCCCTTTCTTGCGACGCTGCTGAAGCATCGTCCTGTTTCCCATCGAACTGCCCGCTATCACCCACACTGCGCCAAGCGCCTCGAACGGACTTCCAAATGCAATGTCCTCGATCTGGGAGGAAGGATGAATCCCGAGGTCATCAAGGTCGAGTTCGAGGAGCTTCGCTTGTGAAGGGGGGGTAGCCAGCCCATAGGGAGGTTGACCCTGGAGTGCCTTCTCGACTGCCAGTCTCGCGCGGTGCTGGGCTCTTAGAAAAGCGCCGTAGTCGGCATCGGAGGAAAGCGGCATGTGGCCGACAGTCTCATCGAGCCGGGCGTGAATATCGCCCGTCGCGTCCCGCAATTGGTTCCTCAAAATTCGACCCCGCATTCGTGTGCGCAAGAAAAGCGCTGTCCGTTGCGCATAACCTGCGATACCTTAACCCGATAAAAACCGGCATTTTCCGCGATAGAAAGCGCTCTCGGTCGGGGTTGGTTCCAAACACCGCAAATGGTTGCTCGAACGAGAAGCTGGATCGAATTTAAACGCCTACTTGTTTGCCAAGAGCTTCTGCCCGTTCTTGCGGATCGCACCTGCGATCATCGGCTCGACGAACGACAGGGCAGGGGGCAAATCTACTTCAAAGATCACCTGCGTGTCCTCAATCAGAACCTGTGCGCGCATGACGTTGCCCATGGCCTTGATGTCGAGAGCCATGCAGTCTTCATTAGGCCAACTGGTCGTAACGTCTGCAACGCCGCCGGGGATAGCATCGCCGATTTCGTGGCTACGACTGTGCAAGCGACGCCGCACCTCGTCCTTGCCGAGATTGTGTTCCAAGGGCACACGCATCAGTTCTTGTTCTCCAGTTGCGGAGCGGTAGTCGCGCCTTCCCCGAACTTGTAATCGAGATAGCGGTGCTTGATTGCCAGATCGTCTAGCGAGCCTTCGGCAAGCTGCCGGGTAATGGAGTCAATTTCGCCGCTGATCTTGCCTAAGCTGTCGGTGAGTTGTTCGTCCGGTGTCGCTCCGGCGCGCTTTTCGGTACGCAGGTTTGCCGGGATGCGCCGATAACTGTCGATCATTTCCGGTAATTGCTCACCGACGAGGCTGCGCACTTCGCGTGCCTTGGGGTGGTTCTGATCGAGACCGTCGAGCTGCAGACCGAGCGCATCGAGTTGCACACCCATGTCATCGACGATTCGCACTGCGGGCGCCGGCAGGGCGGGGCGTTGCGCTTCGAGCCACAGTTCAGTCCGCCCGACCATCTGCTGCACAGTTCCTTTGTTGATATCGACCCGCTTCGGTGTCTTGAGCTTGGGAAAGCTGGAGAATATCCCAATCGCGATCGCTGTAGCCAAAACCACAGCCATCACGCCCCAGAAGCCGATTCCGCCAAGGATGGCTCCTGCAATCCCGCCGGCAACCCAAATCGCAAACACGGCAAGCAGCAGGTTGCGTAATTTGCGCATTAGATGCTTGCGTTTGGCTTTGGCCGATCCTTGGCCAAGTGAGGGCGCGCGGCGATGCCGCCCACCTTCGCGGTTGTCCCGAACCAGAGCCTTGCTCTCGGAAAGAACTCTTTCAGTCTCTCGGGTAAGGTCGTTCACCTTGTGACCCCTAGCCTTCGATGCTCAGCAAGCCGCTTTCGGCCACTTGGTTTTGCGCTTGAGCCTGACCTTCTGCCCGGGCGATGTAGCCTTTCGATTTTTCGACCTCGCCAGATAGGACGTCAACCGTCTGCTTCATGCTGTCGAGCGCACGAAGCTTGAACTGGTCCACCTCGTCCATGGTGTCGTAGATGTTCTGAAAAGCACGTTGCAGCGTTTCGAGCGGAATGGTGCTGGCCGCTGCCTGCTCATGAATTTTGCCAGTCTGGTCGCGCAGCATCGTACTGGTGGAGTCGATAATGCCCGCAGTCGTATCGTTGAGCGCGGTAATCTGGCCGAGCACGAGCCGCTGGTTGGTCATTGCTTCCGCAACCGTTACCGCGGTGCGGAGCGCGCCTACCGTGGTCGTGCTTGCGCGATCGACACCCTTGACCAGTTCGATGTTGTTTTTCTTAACGAGATCGAGAGCGAGATAGCCCTGTACGCTGACCGCCATCTGGGTGAGCAAATCCTGAGTGCGTTGGCGGACATAGAAAAGAGCCGTTTCCCGTACAGCCTTTGCCTTGGCGGGATCGGTTGCGTCGAGTTCGGCGGCCTTGTCCTCAAGCTTGGCATCTAGCGCTTTGGAAATGTGGATCATCTGTTCCAGATTGCCCATCGCTTCCCATAGCTTCTGTCGTTCAACATCGATAGCTGCATTGTCCATGATCAGTTCGTCCTTGCCGCTTGCGAGATTGGAAAGAACTGATTGGATATGCGTCTGCGCGCTCTGGTAGCTGCGGAAATAGTTGGTCAGCTTGTTGCCGAACGGGATGATGCCCAAAATCTTGCGGGTACCCGAAAGCTTGCCTCGTTTCCCCGGATCGAGATCTTCGACGACGCGGCGCAGTTCAGCGAGGTTCGCACCGACGCCTTCATCCTTGTCCATCGCGCGAACCGGGCGGTCCAGGAATCTGTTGGACATGCCGGAAGCCGCCATGATTTCCTTGCGGCCCATGTTCGTGAGCTGGTCGACCTTCTTTCCGAACTCTGGCGAGTTGGCGTCCTGCGCGATCAGATCGTCAACGAAGCTGTCGACTTTCGAATCCAGCTTGCTCTTCACTTCTTCCGACACCGGGACGAGGCCAGCGGCCTTTTCCGCCGAGACAGCCGGCACTGGATCAGGAGGAGTGAGATCAAACTCTGGCGGAGCCATTGTCGAAGTGGGTGCAGCGGCAGGCGCGCTTGCCTTTTCTGCCCGCGGTTTGGCATCACTCATGACTAGCGGAAACCTCCGTATCTGTTCCGTTCCTGTATTAGTTACATAAGACAGGATGTTCAAGCTCTGAGAGCGTAGCGAGCGATACGTTCGGACAAAACACAAAAATGTTTCGGGCGATGTACATCGCAAGATACGGCTGTGCCGCCCCTCATAAATGTAATGAGGCCAATGTGGCGCGGCCATGCTTTGGGGCGGCGAGCCACCCGCTCCATCAGCTATAAGCAGACTCGAGGTTATGAACTCCCGGAAGAACTTCGGCAGCTCATGGAATTGCTCTTATCTCACCGCGGCTGGCGCACTCTTGGTGAGCTTAGCCTATGCAGCCAGATCGAGAGGCTGAAGCTCGCCTGAAAGGTAGAGCCTCTTTGCTTTCGCGCGGCTCAACTTGCCTGAGCTCGTCCGTGGCAACGTGCGCGGCGGCACCAGTTCGACCACGCAGCTCATCCCGGTCACGCCGCGGACCTTGTCGGCAATCTGGTCGCGCAGTTTGATCCGTTCGTCCGGTTCGGAGACGCGGCAATGGACCAGCACGGCAGGCGCTTCTTCGCCATTTTCGGTCTCGATCGAAAAGGCGGCGATATCGCCGTGGTTGAAGCCGGGCAGCTGTTCCACCGCCCATTCGATATCCTGCGGCCAGTGGTTCTTGCCGTTGATGATGATCATGTCCTTCGCGCGGCCGACGATGAACAGATATCCATCGCCAAGGTAGCCCATGTCGCCTGTATCGAGCCAGCCATCCACGAGGCATTCCTCGGTCGCTTCCTCGTTGCGGAAATAGGAATGCATCACGCTCTTGCCGCGGCACCAGACCTTGCCGATCTGGTGATCGCCGCGCGCGTCGCCGCTCTCGCCGCGGATTTCCACTTCCATGCCGGGAAGCGCCTTGCCGCAATTGACGATAGCGCGATATCGAGCCGGACGCGAAAGATCGCGCGGTCGGCCGGACAGGCGCTCTTCCTCGACCAGTTCGACGCGGATGCCTTCGCCCGGGGGCATCACGGTGACGGCCAGAGTGGCCTCGGCCAGCCCGTAGCTGGGCGTGAAGGCCGTCGCCTTGAAGCCGGCATCGGCAAAGGCGTTGACGAAATTCTGCATCACATCGGGGCGGATCATGTCGGCTCCATTACCGGCAGTGCGCCAGCGCGACAGGTCGAAGCGTTCGGCGACATTGCTCTGGCTGGAAATACGACGCGCGCAAATGTCGTAACCGAAGGTCGGCGAATAGCTCAGCGAATTGCCCTCGTTGCGGCTAATAAGATCGAGCCATGCCAGGGGACGCCGTGCAAAATGTTCCGTCTTCAGGTAATCGCCGCTGACCTGATTGGCGATCAGGGACAACAAGCAGCCTACCAGACCCATGTCGTGGTACCACGGAAGCCAGCTCACCACGCGTTCGCCTGCGCCAATGTCCGTCGCTTCGGCATGACCGCGCAAGTTATGGAGCAATGCTTCGTGAGTCACCGCGACCCCGGTGGGGAAGCGCGTCGATCCGCTGGAATATTGCAGATAGCTTATGTCGTCGGGCTTCGCCTCGGGAAGTTCGACTTCGGGGCCTTCGCGATTTGCGAAAACATCCCAGCTTTCTCCATCGCAGCCCTGCTTGTCTGCCGCGGCCTTGGCCATCTCGGCGATGTCGGGGGGATAGAGAAGGATTGTCGGGTCGCTACTCTCCAGCTGGACGGACAACTGATCAATATAGCTGTCCTTTCCGCCAAAGGTGGTCGGCAAAGGCAGCGGGACCGGCCAGGCGCCAGCATAGATACACGCACAGAACAGAGCGGAGAATTCCGGACTGGTTTCGGCGACAAGTGCAACTCGGTCGTTCTTGCCGATGCCGGCGGCAACCAGTTTATAGGCGAGAGAAAGCGCATCTTCGCGCATCTCAGAGAATGGATAAACCCGTTCGAGGGCCCCGCGCATATCATGAAAATTTAGACCCTTCGCGCTGCGCGCTGCGTAGTCGATAGCTTCGCTAAACGTGGCGAAATCGCTCCGTCGGCGGGGAAGATCGCAATCATTCGGCGTCGGCGTCAAAACGGCGTCGGTCATATTTTCTCTTGTAACCTTTTGAAAACAATGCCCTTAGAAGGCGACCTTCAGACGAATAGCGTCCTTTTATCCATATCGGAGGCTAATCAAACTTTCCCATTCGAAGGGGTTTGTGGCACGAATATGGCCGATGGCTGATGGTCATGCAACACGCAGGCGCACTCGTCGCACACCAAAACCGCTCGACCGTGTGCGGCTGAACGACCTCGCGCTTCATTATGTGGCTCGCTTCGCAACGTCTTCAGGAAAGCTGGAAACCTATCTACGCCGCAAATTGCGCGAACGAGGTTGGGAAGGCGAAGATGAGCCCGATGTTGCCGGTCTCGTCACCCGTTTTGCAGAAAAGGACTACGTTGATGATGAGGCTTATGCCCGGACGAAAGCAACCGGTTTGCTAGCGAGGGGGTACGGGGCCCGCCGCGTAGAAGAAAAGTTGCGGGCCGATGGCCTAAGCGAAGACTTGCGCCAGACCAACGCGCCAGGGGAATGGGAGGCACGAAATGCTGCAGTCGCTTACGCGAGACGCAGGCGGTTCGGATTGTTTGGAATGAGCGATGTCGGCGACAATGCGGACGCAGCCCGCAAGAAGCGCGAAAAGCAACTTGCGGCTACTCTCCGAGCGGGCCATTCCTTCGATCATGCCCGGCGAGTAGTCGAGGCGAACGCTGAAGCGGAGCTGGAAGAATGGGTCGAAGAAGCACGAGACTAATTCCCATCCTAATGATCGCCGTAATCATGGGCTGTTCGCCCGCAGCCGATGTCGCGGCCGATCGGGCCGAAGTTACACCACCGGATCAGTCCATCCACCCGGTCTCCGGGCTGGAACTCGTTCCGGTTGTCGTCACCGGAAAGGACGGGTCGCATGAGTTCGTCGCGGAGATGGCCGACACTGCGGAAAGTCAGGCGAAAGGCCTGATGTACCGCACCGGGCTTGGCCCCGACGAGGCAATGATTTTTCCAAGCGAGCAGCCGACAGCGCGCGCATTTTGGATGAAGAACACGCCCATTCCGCTCGATATCATTTTCATTGGCCTTGATGGCCGTATCTCAAATATCGCTGCAATGACCGAACCCTATTCCGAAGATCAGGTCTATTCGGTCGGCTCTGCGAGCGCGGTGCTCGAGATTGCCGGTGGGCGTGCGGCCGAACTCGGTATTGAGCCGGGCGATCGGGTTGCGTGGTGAAACGCTCACGAGAAGCTTGGCGCAAGGACACGAATCGGCTAGGCGCGCGACCATGAGTTTCCTCGGCAAAATCTTCACCTGGTGGAATGGCGCGACCATCGGCACGCACCTCTGGAGCTGGCGTAACGGCGAACAGGTCGGCACCGATGCGCAGGGCAATGCCTATTTCCGGTCCAAGCCGAAGAAGGGCCAGCGCGAACGCCGCTGGGTGATCTACGAAGGCGTTAACGACGCAAGCCGGGTGCCGAGCGAATGGCACGGCTGGCTGCACGGCGCCTTCGACGATGTTCCGGAAAGCAACCTGCCGCCCGCGCGCATCTGGGAAGCCGATTACACGCCCAATGCCACCGGCACGGCCACGGCCTATCGTCCGCAGGGCGCGTTGGAGCGGGGCGGTAAGCGTGCCCGTGCGGTAGGCGATTACGAAGCTTGGTCGCCGGACGCTTGATCATGTTTCGGCCGGTCGCGCTTTTCGTGGCGGTGTCGCTGGTCGTCGCCTGCTCGGATGATCCGCCCGAGCCGGCGCCAGTACAAACGCAGATACCCGAAGAGCTCGAAAGCATCGACCTCCCTGAAATTTCAGGAGATGAGGCCGGCATCGGCACGCCGATGGAGGAACGTGTTGCCACGATCGGCTTGTTGAACAAGCGCAACAATTTAAGCGAAGATTTGGAGCTTAAGCCCGGCGAGCAAAAACGTGTGGGCGACGTGATCATTCGATTGCGCGCCTGCGAACGCACTGCACCGTGGGAGTTCGAAAAGGACGAAGGCGCCTTCGTGCAAATGCTCGTCCGCGAGCGCGGGACTCAAAATGATTTTCGGAAGGTTTTCTCAGGCTGGCTGTTCAAGAACAAACCGGCGCTGAATGTGGTCGAGCACCCGATTTATGATGTCTGGGTCAAATCCTGCGCGATGGACTTCCCTGGCGAAGAGTGAGCCAGGATTTCGGCGAATGCGTCGGGCAAGCTCATAAGAGGATACCCTTTGGCCTCAAAGAGTCGCTCGAGGTAGGCAGCTTGTGGCATGGCTACCGCACCCATTGACCCCAAATGTCCGGTCATGAACTGACAATCCAGAAGCACGTATCCAGCGCGACGCATCGAAGCGACCAACCAGGTAAGAGCGACCTTGCTAGCATTGGTAGCGCGGCTGAACATGCTCTCTCCGCAAAATACTCGGTCGAACGCCACTCCGTATAAGCCGCCAACCAATGTATCAGCGTCCCACACCTCGACCGAATGTGCATGCCCAACCTCGTGGAGGGCAATGTAACTCGCCTCGATCTGGTGGCTGATCCAGCTTTCGGAAAGTTCTTCGCGGGGCTGAGCGCACGCTGAGATCACGCCCGCAAAGTCCTCGTCGCAGCTGACTCTGAAGCGCTCTTGCCGAATCACCTTGCGCAGGCTTCGCGAAAGGTGAAACCCGTCGAGCGGAATGATGGCCCGTTCCCTAGGCTCGACCCAATAGACTTCCCGATCGCTTCGATGATCCGCCATCGGGAACACACCGCTGCGATAGGCGCGCAACAGGAGTTCAACCGGAATGAGGTCGGAAGGGGGGGCATGCATGGATTTATCTCTAACAGTTTGAACTCGGGTGCGATACGCGTCTTGCCAATTCGCGCGCCCCATACTAATGCGCCCCGTCTTGACGCTGCAGGGGTGTAGCTCAGCTGGTAGAGCATCGGTCTCCAAAACCG
>CEVK01101134.1_pt1 | contig 16244 bp, 7 predicted proteins | sample 531501 | NCBI WGS metagenome assembly CEVK01 (sample SAMEA2623794, study PRJEB7988) | marine metagenome | biome: marine biome (ENVO:00000447); feature: mesopelagic zone (ENVO:00000213); material: "saline water (ENVO:00002010), including plankton (ENVO:xxxxxxxx)" | depth 740 m | reverse complement strand
ACCGTCACCCTCCGGGCCGACGTGTTCAACCTGTTCAACTCGCAAGCGGTTACCGAGCGTAACGAAATCGGCGAACTCGATTCACCGATTACCGATGCGAATGATGTGGTTACGGGTTACTTCACCAACCCCAACTACGGGATTGCTACCCGCACACAGTCGCCACGCTCAGTGCGCCTCGGCGTCGACATCACTTTCTAAGATCTGTCGATCTCAGAAAAATGGAAAGGCGGGCTTCGGCCCGCCTTTTCTTTTGCCTGATAAAATTCGAAGGACGGCGATCATACCAACCCAAGAACTCACGACATCCCAGTTTTGGTTTCGACCAGCTACTTCAAGTAAAGTAAGTCTCGCGAAATCGTGCGAGCTGATCGCTAAAGCGCGCAGCTTTTCCGATCGCCTCCGACGAGATCGGTGCACGGACCTGTTTCACACTAGCAGTACGGATTTTCCGCTTGCTCATGTGGAATTCACGCGTTTGCGGTTCATCCTGCAGACCGAAATGGTTCACTATCGCGGCGATCCCCTCTTCGGGAACACGAACCAGATCCTCATAAGAAACGGTCAAAATCCGGTCCGGAAAAACGTGTGTCCAATGATCGTGAAGCGCGTCTTCTATTTTCATATGGCGGGCGATATCTTCCATGGACCAACTCCACGGGACAGAAGACGTGAAGAAAGCGCGATACGATGATAATGCGACGTCTTCCGGATTACGGCGCAGCCATACTACCCTTGCTTCAGGCATCGAATGTAGCGCCAGGCCCATCACCATCGATTGATTGAGCGTCTTGTCGACTACGAGACCGGGCTGACGGAAGCGCATATCGAGCATCCGGTGATAATCGGCAGCAAGCGCGCCGAAAGGATCGTGTTCCGCAGTCTGCGACTGATACTTCAAAGCCCCATCGAATGTCCCGTCAAATGTAGGAATGGTGGCCGGGTGAAACAGGTTTATTTCGGCACCGTCGCCGACCTCACTATGGCTTGCCAAGATAGATTCTACCAAGGTCGTACCCGAGCGCGGAAGCCCGTGAACGAAGAGCGCGCGCTGACCCTTGAATTGGGACGGCTTCAAAGCTTCCAGGCTCTTCTTGGAAAAGCCCTCGATGAGGCGCCGAGCTTGTTCGGCTTCCAGCTGGTAATCGTAAGGCTCCGCCTGCCTTCTTATTCGCGCACCCCGATCATAGTAGACGAATGCTTGCTCGATATCGTCCATGTCTACCAGCGCCTTGCCCATGGCGTAATGATATCGCGACTGGGTTAGTGCGTCGTAAGAACCAATGTGAACTTCGACCGAGGCCAAAGCTTCGAAATCGGGATCTCCAGCTGCGAATGTCTTGGCCATCGCCAAGCCGAACCATGCCTGTGGTTCGCTTGGCTCAATCTTCAAAGCGTCGCGTAAAAGCGCTTCTGCCTTCTCGAAATCGCCTTCCTCGCTGGCGATTGTGCTGCGAAAGTGGAGGCTTGCAGGGTGATTTTTTGCATTCGCGGGGAGACGATCAAGGTAGCCCAGAGCCTCTTCGGATCTCCCCATCTGGGCCAGAAGCCCGCAGTGCTTCAAAAGACCACCCAAGGTGATCGGTTCGGACAGAGCGACACGGCGTGAGGCATCGATCGCCAAGTCGATTTCGCCGATCTTTTCCGCAAGTTTGGCGATATTGCCCCAGCGTCCAGTGCCGCCGGGCCCGGAGTTCAACTCCTGCTGCAACAGATCAGCGGCGTGAGAGCGCTCTCCTCTTTCCAGCGCGGATAAAGCGTCGAAAATCAATGACCGATTGGATACCATTCATTCAAGTTAGCTTGCAGAAATATCCTGTCCATGGTGGCCGAAGGTTGAGTGTCGATTCGATTTGCTGGCTCGGCTATTAATCCACGGCTGCGACACGCGTAGGATAAGAAGTGAAGCCAATATTGGGCACCTCGCGGCATGACCCGTCTCGTTAAACAATCGGGCCTCGCAAAGATTTGATTTTCGAGCAGTGCGTATCGCATCGGGCGCCGACCTTCCCATGCGCTCCCCACTCAGCAATGTTGCAACCTTGTCACACCAGCAAGCATATTGGCCGCAAATGCTGCAACTGCGTTGCTCAAAGCACAAGGATAGCGCAACTTCCGTCCACCTGAGTGATGTGGAGCGATGCAATTGGCAAGTTGTTGCTTGAATCCGGTCGTCCACAGTCTGCGCAACCAGTTGTTTGGGGAAACAATCAATGAAATTTAACTTCGCAAATTTGAGCGGCCGTGCGGCGCTTTATGCCAGCGCCGGACTTACGGCTATGGCGCTTTCGGCTCCGGCCATGGCGCAAGTCGCCACTGAAGATGAAGAGAGCGTTGATTCGCCTGCAGCGCCCGAGGCCATCGTTGTCACCGGGTCGCGCATCACCAACCCGAACCTCGAGCTGGCTAGCCCCGTAAGCGTAGTTACCAGCGAAGACCTCGAATTGGCGCAGACCAACGTCGCGGAAGAATTCCTGCGCGAACTCCCCTCGGCGGTTCCCAGCATCGGTTCCGCGGTTAACAACGGCAATGGCGGCGCAAGCTTCGTCAACCTGCGTGGCATCGGGTCCAACCGTAACCTCGTCCTGCTAGACGGTCGTCGCTTCACCCCTGCCGACACCACCGGTCGCGTTGACCTCAACAACATTCCATTGGCGGTCATCGAGCGCACCGAAATTCTGACGGGCGGCGCTACCACCACCTATGGCGCGGACGCCATCGGCGGCGTCGTCAACTTCATCACGAAACGTGATTTCGAAGGTGTTGAAGCAACCGTTTCGGAACAGCTTACCGAAGAAGGCGACGGAGCGGTATTCCGCGCCGATGTCACGATCGGCGCAAATTTCGACGACGGCCGCGGCAACGCTGTCCTGAGCATCGGCTATCAAAACCAAGATCCGGTCTATCAGGGCGACCGCGACTTCTCGATCTTTAACGTCGGCTCATTCAACGGCCAAGGCGGTGGCTCGTCCAACGCGGTTCCGGCTGTTATTGTCGCTGGCGATGGACCCGATGCCGATACCGTTGGTTTTTCAGGACAGATCAGCGATGATGGATTGACCCTTGGCGAGTTTGATCGTCCCTTTAATTTCAATCCGTTCAATATTTTCCTAACACCCTTCGAGCGGTTCAACATCTACGGTTCGGGCCGGTACGAGATGTCGGATGCCGTTGAAGTGTTCACGCAGGCGTCTTTCTCGAAGAACACTGTATCGACGATCATCGCTCCGGGCGGTTCGTTCTTCAACACATACACCTTTAATTTGAACAACCCATTCATTCCGGATGCCATTGCCCAGCAATTCGGTGACAACCTTGGCTTGACCGCGGCAGAATATGCAGCTGCGCGCAATACGCAATTTGGTCCCACCTTGGCCGATGGAACTGCCAACCCCGATTACATAGAGTTCGACGCGCAAGTCCGCCGCCGCACACCGGAAGCTGGAGCGCGTACCTCGGACTTCACTACCACCTTGTTCAATCTCGTCGGCGGCCTTCGCGGCGACATCACCCCGAACGTTCAGTGGGAAGTTTCGGGTACCTATGGTGAGAGCGAGCAAATACAGCGTCAGGGCGGTTTCGCTCGTTTTGACCGGCTGCAGCAATCGGTTCTTGCAATCCCAGATGGCGCTGGCGGCGTGCAGTGTATCGATACAGATGGCGGTTGTGCGCCTATCAATCTGTTCGGAACCTTGGGTAACCTTGGTTCGCAAGAAGCCATTGATTATGTCTTCAATCTTACCCAGCAGGTCATCACTAAGGCTTCGCTGCAGCAGGTTCAGGGCCTTCTCACTGGCGACTTCGGTTTCGGAATCTCCGACACTCCGGTGGCATTCGCCGCAGGTGCTGAATATCGCAAATACACTGCATCGCAAATCTCGGACGAAGCTTCGCAAACTCCGGGCGCAGTTGTTGGTGGTGGCGGCGCTGCTCCCAACATCGATGGCGAATACGATGTGAAAGACGTCTTCGGCGAATTGGTGATCCCGGTCATCGAAGACTCCTTCATTCGTGAACTGACTGTAGAGCTCGGTGCACGTTATTCGGATTACTCGACTGCCGGTGGCGAATTCACCTGGAAGGCCGGCGGTACTATGTCGCCGACTGACTGGATCACCTATCGTGGTAACTACCAGCGCTCGTCGCGCACGCCGAATATCGGCGAGCTATTCTCGCCGGTGACGACGTTCCTGACGAACCTCGCGGTGGATCCTTGCGCTGGCAGCAATCCGGTCGGTAATGCCAACCTTACGGCCGCCTGTGTTTCACAGATTGTCGCAAACGGCGCCACACAGGCACAAGCTGAAGGGTTGATCGGCAACATCTTGCAGCCAGCTGCTGGACAGATCAACGCGACCGGCGGTGGGAACCCGGATCTTGGTGTCGAAACTGCGACTACCTGGACGGTCGGTGCGGTAATCGAACCGCTCTATAATCTGTCCCTGACTGTCGACTATTGGAACATCAAGATCGAGGATGCTATCACATCGCCTACGGTCGATGACCTGGTGGGTGGTTGCTATAACAACCCAGGAGCCAGCAACCCGATCTGTGGTCAGATCCTGCGAAGCGCCACGACGGGCGGGCTGGACGGATCTCCAGACGAAGTGCCTGGTCTTCTGCTTGGTTCTTCGAACCTTGGTACAATCAAGACCGACGGCATCGACGTCAGCTTGCGCTATCGCACAAGCCTGACCGACACCATCGGCCTGCGCTTCTCGACAGATGGTACATGGGTAAACCGGAACAAATTCCAGGCGACACCCACATCCGTTGATCGCGAATGCGTGAGCTATTATTCGGTCAACTGCAGTTCGATCCAACCGGAGTTCGTGTTCAACACGCGCGCTACGGTGTCGTTCTTCGATCAGGTCGATGTTTCAGTTCTCTGGCGCTATCTCAGCTCGACTGAATTTGAACCGCTTCAGCGTGAACAGTCCGGCGACGCATTCGTAGGAACTCTCGATGAATCGACTGGACCGCTTGCTGGTCGCGATGTGGACTTCAACAATATCGATGCCGAAAACTATTTTGATCTGAGCACGCGCTGGATGGCGACCGATAACTTCGAGTTCGTCTTCACCGTGCAAAATCTGCTCAACAATAAACCGACCGTTGTCGGTTCGGACATCGGCTCGACCGCGTACAACTCGGGTAATATCTACCCCTCTACTTATGACGCGCTGGGCCGCCGCTATGCAGTAGCTGCGAAGTTCCGCTTCTAATTAAGTCGTCGTAACAAATTGAAAGGGGCGGCTCTTGAAGCCGCCCCTTTTTCGTTCCTCAATTACATGTTATAAGAACTCTAGTTCTCGGAGGAAGCTTGATGTTAAAACAGGTTCAACTTGCAGCTATGGCTGTGGCACTTGTGCTGCCGGGTAGTGTCGCTATCGCTCAGGAATCCACTGCAGAAGAAAAAGAACAGCCAGAGAAGATCACTGATCGTGATCATCCTGACTTCGTTCGATGCCGCACGGAACGGGTAGTCGGCTCGCTCGCGAAGAAGCGCAAAGTGTGTCTTACAAATCGCGAATGGGAAGAGTTCGCTCGCCGAGGCAATGACGTAGCCAGACAAACGGTCGCACAAAACGCCGCTGGAATGACTACAGATTAAGCGAAGTCTCTCAACAGGTGTGTGGAAAGGATCCGACCTAATCCAGGTTGGTTTCGGGATTTACATTGAGGTCGATCCCCTTCGCCAACTGACGGATCCACTCCGCGACCATATCTATTTCTTCCCGATTGTACTCTCGAGTATGATCAAGTCGTGCTTGCCTGTCATCCGCAGAGTAGGCAGCGCCATCCTTTGAATTACGCGTAAAAACCGGTCCTTCCGCTATTGCCTGTGCTTCAGAATATCCCAGTGGTATTTCTAGGTGTCTATAGAAAGCCTTCGTCGTGCGGAGCGGATCCCTCAACAGCGTAGCGCTGTCGCAGAAGGCCACCCGATTGGCGCCTAACTTTTTTTGCATCCGAGTGAAAATGGCCAAATGGGACAACCAACTTAAACCGGCAATCTGCAAGTCGGTCAGTTCCAATAGTTCTTCTGTAGTGAACTTATGGCTGAGGGCGTGATCTTTTGCCTGCCCGATCAATGATGTGCGTGCCCACTGACGCCCCCACAACCCCTTGACCGCAATCGAGGAAAGGAATTCTTCGATTGGCGCGTACAGGAGCAACGCTCTCGCGTTCGGCCGCATAGCGAGGATGGCGGGCCCGATGACGTTCGCAATGCTAGAAGGCTTGATTACCACATGCTGATCGTGCCCCAACGGCCGTGACAAGAGTGATAAGGAAAGATCGAGTACCTCCGCCAGACTTTGAGTTTCTGCCCCGCGCCGTCTCCAGCCTACGATATCGTTAAGCAATACAGGCTCTTTAAAGCCCATTGCCACGCCCTCGAGGTCGAACATGCGAGCGGCAAGAGTGGAGCAGCAATACGCTGAATGGAAAATAAAGTGAATTGGCGCCTGCGGCACAAGCGATTTGTCGATCCGATCGCGGGGTACGGCTATGAAGTTCTGAGTGCCTCCGAGATGTTCATCAGTGAGGAAGCTAGCTGACCGGTGATCCTCTCTTGAGACCCGAACAAAACGAAAGCTATCATCTGTTTCGTCGTAGCGATGCGGAAGCCAATCCGGATCAGCGAGGATCGCCAAACTGTCACTCATTACGATGTCAGTCACCGGATCCGCGTCACGCCCTTGAAACCCGTCTTACCAGGAATGCGAATGCGAAAACCGCCGGTTCCACTTTCACTTATCGTTACAGTAAGCCCAGGCTTGAAGCTGGCCCTTAACCCCCCGGTAGATGTCAATCTCCATAATTGACCATTCTCAAGTTCGATTACAGTCGTTCGGGTACGTAAATCTTCGTCGACCCTAGCTATCGTGGCATCGAGTTCGACCATTTCGGTACCTTGCCCGTCGATCGGGAGACCGAAACGCTTACGCTTGTATGCATCGCGTTTTGTTACAAGCGACTGGTCAACTCCGTAAAGCGCGTCGAGAGCAACATCATAACATTCAAGACGCTCGGCACTGCTGTCGATTTCGCGGCATGCTTGTAACGATGTATCGGTGGGACGGGCATCCTGCGCCGACGCTGAGGAGGAAACGGGACCGCTGAAAAGCAGAGCAATAGGCAACAGTCGATACATGGGCGATTCCGTCAAAATTAAAGCAAAGCCTAGCAGATAGAACAAATTCTTCCAAGATTTTCGCTCATTAAGTTCATCCCTAGCGCCCGCGCTGAGCATGAGTTTTCGGCGAAACGGATTGATGCGCTGCGTATCGATGTTCCCGATAATGCGCCCCCTCACGTTATCGCACATTTCTAATGTGGCAACCTTGTCACACTAATTTAAATATTAGTCATATATAATACACGGGCATTGCCCAAGCCTGCCGTATCCCGCAGATTTCCCCAATCAGGCCGTGCTGGAGAGAACGGCTTCTGCATGAGTATCCGCTCCAGAAGCTCGCATCATGGTCTGTGTGATTAATTGGTTGGGGATACATTCCATGAAATTGAATTTTGCAGATTTCAGCAGTCGTGCTGCGCTCTATGCGGGTGCCGGATTGGCTGCTGTGGCGCTTTCGAGCCCTGCTCTGGCGCAGGATAATAGCCAGGAAGCCGCCCCTGAACAGGTCGACGTGACTGACGCGGTTGCACCTGATGCAACTTCGAACACCCAAGGTGCCATCGTCGTCACCGGTTCGCGTATCCGTCGCCCGGAAATCGTCGGCACCGAGCCCACCAGCTCGATTAGCGCCCAATATTACGATGACCGGAATATTACCAATGCGGCCGACGCGCTGAACGAACTCCCGCAGTTCCGCAGCAGCGTCAGTCAGCGTGGCGACCAGGCCGGTTATGGTGCTGGCGTTAACTTCGTCAACACATTCGGGTTGGGTTCAAACCGTACGCTGAGCCTCGTCAACGGTCGCCGCGTCGTTTCTTCCAACCTTCCTTCGCTGTTCTCGTCCGGCGCACCAGGCGTTCAGGTCGATCTCAACATCATCCCGACGAACCTTATCGAGCGGATCGACAATGTATTCGTTGGCGGTGCGCCGATCTATGGTTCGGATGCCATAGCCGGAACCGTCAACATCATCTTGAAGGATGATTACGAAGGATTCGAAGTTGACGCGACTTCCGGAATTTCGGATCGCGGCGATGCGTTCAACTACAATGTTTCGGGACTGTTCGGCTCTAACTTTGCCGATAACCGCGGCAACGTCACGCTTTCGATGGCGTACGACAAAGCGAACGGTGTTCGCGGCTCAGACCGTCAACACATCCGCGAAAACCTCGGCTTCCTGAACAACAACTGCGCCCCCGGCACCGACCAGCCTGCGGATGACGGCCGCGTCAATCCGAACATCGGGTGCAATACCGGCCCGGACGACGGCGTCCCGGCACGTGTCGTATTTCCGAACGTGCTGTCGCCTTACCTTTCCACCGGCGGTGTTATCACAGACGCGGGCTTCGGTCTCGCATTTGCTCCTGACGGAACCATCATCGACAATATCTTTCCGGGCACGAACCTCACCGGCTTTTTCGGAACGGGGCTGAGCCCGACGGCCTATAACACAGCCGATCAGTTCAGTGTCACCTCGACGCTTGAGCGTTTCACCACCAATGCATTTCTCAGCTACGAGATCATGCCGGGCGTGGAAGCGTTTGCAGAAGGCCTGTACTACAACAGTCGTGCGATCGAAGAAGGCAACAATCCTTCGTTTAACACCTTCGTATTCGACCCGGGTGTGTCGGGCGGCCTTACCTATGATGTCGCGACCAACCCGTTTCTCACGGATCAGGCTCGCGCCACTCTGACTGGCCTTGGCCTTACCACCTTCAACGTTTCGCGTTCCAACGAAGACCTCTTTGATAATGGTACGGTAACCGAAAGCGAGCTCAAGCGCGGCGTAGTCGGCCTGCGTGGTGAATTCGGCGGCCTGTTCGACAATCGCTGGAACTACGAAGTCAGTTTCAATTACGGCACAAACGAAATTGAAAACTTCGGTCAGGAGATCAACCAGCAGCGGTTCATCAATGCGGTAAGCTACGTTGCCGGCCCCAATGGCCCGGTCTGCACGACGACGCCCCCTGTACCGGTCGCTCCCGATCAGCCGGTTCAGCCGATCGCCGATCCTGCCTGCGTTCCGCTCAATCTTCTTGGTGTCGGTGTAGCCAGCCAGGAAGCGCTGAACTACATCCGTGAAGACATCAACGATGTCGCCAACATCACTCAAAAGGTCTTCAACGCCAACTTCGGCGGCGATCTTTTCGACCTGTGGGCCGGTCCGATCGGTTTCAACGTAGGTTACGAACATCGTGAGGAAGAAGCATCCTTCACACCCTCGAGCTTCACTCAGTTCGGTGAAGGCCGGGGATCTGCTGTGACTCCGACTTCGGGCAAGTACAACGTCGACGAGGTCTTCGGCGAAGTGCTGGTACCACTGGCATCGCCTGAGAACGATATTCCGTTCCTCAACAGTGCGGAAGTGTTCGGCCGGGTCCGGTATGTCGATAATACCGTGAATGGTGGCTTCACTTCCTTCGCAGTTGGCGGTCGTATCGCTCCCATCGAGGACATCCAGTTCCGCGGGAACTTCACACGCTCTTTCCGCGCTCCTGCGATTACCGAACTGTTCCTCCCACAGAGCCCTACCTTCGTTCGTCCGCCTGACCGTTGTACTGCGCAGGCGATCGATGCCGGTCCGGTTCCGGAAACACGCACACGCAACTGCTTGGCGTTCTTGGCAGCGACCAATAACGATCCGGCCACCTATAACTTGCTTGCAGCGCAGGCATCGGTTGCCGGTCTGTCGGGAGGCAATCCGAATCTCGAAAACGAGAAGGCTGACAGCTTCACGTTCGGTGTGATCGTGCGTCCGCGTTTCGTGAATGGTCTAACCATCACTGCTGACTACATCGACATCGAACTTGAAGGTCCGATCGCCAGCTTGACTGCGGCGGAGCTTGCCTCGGGTTGCTTTGACAACGAGAACTTCAACGCAGCAGACCCGGTCAATGGCAACTCCTTCTGCCAGGCACTTGGTTTTGGTGCGGATGGACAGATCCCCAACCTGCCCACGGATCCGGCTGTAAGGACCGGCTTCGTCAACGGTCAGAGGATCCTGTTCGAGGGCATCACCGGAGCGCTGGATTATCGCACTTCGCTCGACGGACTCGGTATTCCGTTGACCCTGCGCACAGGAGGTGATCTCCTTTATGTGAAGCGTCGCATCGAAGACATCACCGGGGTGGCTCCGCAGCGTTCGGACGGTACTCTCGGTGATCCGGAATTCTCCGGCCAGGCCCGCATGGTGTTCGCCGGCGAAAACTTCGGTGTCGGGACTTACGTGAACTACACTGGCGAGCAGCTGTTCTCGCGCTTCGATCGTGGCGGCAGCCCGAACGATACGCGTGAACTCGACGAGCTTGACGATTACGTGACGGTCAACATGAACGTGTATTTCGATACGGAAAGCGATTTCCGCTTCAACTTCGCGGTCACCAACCTGTTTGATCGTATCGGTCAGGACTATTTCGGATACATCTATCCGGGCTCGGAAAACGACGACATCGGTCGCCGCTATGCGATCAGTGTGAGCAAGCGTTTCTAAACACACTACTCCGACCAACTGAAAGGGCCCCGAGATTTCGGGGCCCTTTTTTTGAACGCAGTGGGTGGCTTAGCATGGGAAAGGGACCTCCTGCTACGCTACTTTCATCCTAGGAAGTGATCTTGAAATCCTGTTTGGATCCATAATCAATTCATCAAACCAAGCTATTACCGTGTCTCCTGACCTACCTCCACGCGCTAACCCCACAGCGAAGGAGCGCGCTATTTTCGCAATTTAGAATACTCTAATTCTAAAGTTCCGACGGCGAGAATTTATTTCCATGCGATCGAATTGGCTTCAATACGTTTGCTACAGTCTTTCGGATGCAAGCCCTCCATAACACCTTGTTACCAGATTGTTTTTCCGATCATTCATCCCTGCTCATCGGTCGCGCCTGTCAACGCATGCGTTGCAGGAGCACCACACAGCATTTATTGTTACTTTTTTTTGAAGCAATCTGTTTGCTGAACGCAATTTAGAAGCGCATTCGCCTTCTATCGGATCCCGCGCGGATGGTTTCGTTATGGCTCTCATCCCACTTGATGTGCCGGAGACCGATTTAATTACATAACACTTGGGAATGTAACGAATGCGAATTTTTAAAACAAAACTGAGCGGTCGCGCTGCTCTTTATGCTGGAGCCGGTCTCGCGGCAGTAGCACTTGGCACTCCAGCGATGGCGCAGGAAGTGACAACCGAGCAAATCGACAATGGCGCGCCTGCGGAAGCGACTGCTAGCGGGCAGGACACCATCGTCGTCACTGGTTCGCGTATCCGTCGGGCAAACCGGGACACCATGGAACCGTCGATTGTGGTCGGTTCCGATCAGATCGAGGAACGCGGCCTGACCAATGTTGGCGAGGTCCTTAACGATCAGCCCGCATTTGGACCTCCCGCCAGCAGCCCGGTAGGTGGCCAAGGTGGCAGTTTTGGTTCTGGTCAGAGCTTCATCAATTTCTTCGGACTCGGTTCACAGCGTACCCTCACGCTAGTTAATGGCCGACGCTACGTTAGTTCGAACACCGCTTCGATCTTTGGCCCGACCGCCGCGGGATCGCAGGTTGATCTCAACACCATTCCGACGCTGATGGTCGATCGCCTCGAAACGATCGCTGTAGGGGGCGCCCCGATTTACGGGTCTGATGCCATCGCCGGAACGGTCAACATCATTCTCAAGGACCGTTTTGACGGCATTCGCCTCGACGCGCAGATGGGAATCGCCGAAGAAGGCGACGCTCGGGAATATCGCGTTGGCGGAATTGCTGGCACGAGCTTCGCAGATGGACGTGGTAACGTCGTCGCCGCTGTGGAATACAATAAGACTGACGGTCTGCTCTACACCGATCGCGAACGCACAGCCCGTGGCTTGTACTATGCCGCCCCGAACGATCCGAACTCCCCCTTCGACAACATTCTCATAGAAAATCGTCGCCTGCCAATCTTGAGCCAGTTCGGTGCGCCAACGACAGCGGACATTTTCCCTGGCGAAGGATTCGATATCACCGATGGCAGCGGTAACACGCTTGTCTTTGACGCGAATGGGAACCTCGTACCGCTCGACTTCGGTGTTCGCTACGGTACTGTAAGTTCGTCGGGCGGCAATGGCTTCAGCCTCCTTCCGGTATCGAACCTGCTTTCACCCGTCGAACGCTACCTTGGCGCCCTGTCGGCAAGCTATGACGTTTCCGACAGCATCACTGCGTTCGTCGATGCACAGTATGCAAATTCCAAGGGCACCGAACTCCGTGCACAACCGGTTTACAATACCGCGTTGTTCGACGATGCGGGTACGCCGGATGGGAATCTCATTGTATCGCTCGACAATCCGTTCCTTTCCGATGAAGCGCGTGCCACGATCGGCGCCCAGCTTCCTGCCGGCCAAGACTTTTTCTATCTCGGTCGTGCCAATACCGACCTAATTTCCGGAGAAGGGTCTTCGGAAGTCGAAGTGTATCGCGTCGCAGGAGGCCTGCGCGGCGATCTTTATCTCGGATCACGCGATCTCAATTGGGAAGTTTCGGCCACCTACGGCCGTTCACGGACCGAAGGTCGCAGCCGGGAACTGGTTCAACAGAACTTTGAAAACGCTTTGGCTGGCTGCCCAACTGATGCCGTCAGTTCACCGATCGAAACGATCAGCGGCACATGTACGCCGTTCAATCCCTTCGGCAATCAGAATACCCAAGCTGTGGCCGACTACATAACGACCATTGCCAATCCGACTGCAACCAATGAACAGGTTGATGTCATCGCTACCATCGGCGGTGATCTGATCGACATCTGGGGCGGAGCAGTAGCGTTTTCGGTTGGCTATGAACATCGTGACGAGTCGGCCGATTTCGATCCGGGCACTTTCTTCTTCGGGCAGCCAGATGCTGAAGATCCAAATGCTCCGCGCACCCAGTATGGACGCTCTATTCCAATCGATCCTGTTTCCGGTTCGTACAACACCGACGAGGTCTTTGGCGAGCTTCTGGTCCCGATCGTATCGCCATCGATGGACTTGCCTTTCGTAAACTTACTCGAAGCCAAGGGCGCCGTGCGGTACGTTGATAACTCGCTTACGGGCGGCGATTTGACCTGGACCGCTGGAGGCCGCTGGAAGCCGGTTGAAGATATTGCTTTCCGGGGCAACTTCACCCGCTCTATCCGCGCGCCTGCCATCACCGAACTGTTCAATCCGAACAGCGCGATTTTCACGACGGCTGATGATCCGTGCGATTCTCGTTACATCAACGCCGGTCCTAACCCGGAGCAGCGTCAAGCAAACTGCGCTGCAGCGGGCCTGCCAGCGAACTTCACCTCGAATATCGTGGACTTCACCACTCGCGGTTCGCTTTCTGGCAACACCGATCTCGAGAATGAAAAAGCCGACAGCTGGACAGTAGGCGCGGTTCTCACGCCGACGTTCGCACGGGGTCTTACACTTTCGGTCGATTACGTGGATATCGCGCTGGAAGGCGCTATTCAGAGTGTCGATGCGGAAGGCACCCTCGAAGCGTGCTATGATGCCAACGACTTCCCGAATTCCGCTTGCGATAGAATTGATCGTGGTGCGGACGGCCAGGTCGAATTTATCCGGACCGGATATCTGAACGTCGCATCGTATGATTACCAGGGTATCATCGCCGACCTGCGCTGGTCTGAGCCGACGCCCTTCCTCGGCGCTGATAGCCGCCTTGGGTTGCGTGGCTCGTATCAGTACATTGACAAGCTCGAACAGCAGGTCGGTACTGGCGATCTTTCGACGTCACGTGGTTCGATCGGCTACTCCAAGCATCAGGGAACCCTCGGCGTCACTTATGACAATGGTGATTGGGGTGCGTTCACTCAGTTCCAATATATCGGCAAGGCAGTTGTCGATGCCGACGCGGATCCGAGTGCATACCAGTTCTTCGATGTTGACGATGTCGTCTTTATGGATGCCGGTCTGAGCTTCCGGACCGAAGACAACTTCGTTTTCCGCTTCATCGTAGAAAACGTGTTTGACCGTGATGCTCCTATCCAGGTCCCCGCCGCTGGTGGAGCAAGTCTCTCGACCTATTTCGACGGTATCAGGGGTCGTTATTTCAAGGCAGCAGCAACATTCGAATTCTAATCGATAGCTTGTGACTTAAAGAAAGGGCCCCCGGAAACGCGGGCCCTTTTTTAATGTCTATTTAAGTGGGCCTCCTACGCCACCTGCATCTCCAGCGCCCCGTCGCCCTCATCGACGTTAACCGTCGAACCATCAGGCACATTGCCTGACAGGATCATATCGGCGAGCGGGTCCTGCACGTAGCGCTGCACCGCTCGCTTCAATGGACGCGCGCCGTATACCGGGTCGTAGCCCACTCGGCCGAGCCACTTCTTTGCGGCTTCCGTCAGGTCCAGTTCGATCTTGCGATCCTTCAGCAGCTTCTGCACCCGTGCGACCTGGATATCGACGATGGGGGCCATATGCTCCTGAGCCAAGCGGTGAAAGAGGATGATCTCGTCCAGCCGGTTTAGAAACTCGGGGCGGAAATGGCCGCGCACCACGTCCATCACCTGCGGTTCGACATCCTCGACCTTCTGGTCATCGTCCATGTTCGCCAGATACTGGCTACCGAGGTTGGAGGTAAGGATGATCAGCGTATTGCTAAAGTCCACCACTCTGCCCTGCCCGTCAGTAAGTCGGCCGTCGTCGAGGACCTGCAGCAGAACGTTGAAGACATCGGTGTGCGCCTTCTCGACCTCGTCGAACAAGACGACCTGGTAAGGGCGACGACGGACGGCTTCGGTCAGCACGCCGCCTTCCTCGTAGCCGACATAGCCTGGAGGCGCGCCGATCAGGCGGGCGACCGCATGCTTTTCCATGAATTCGCTCATGTCGATGCGGACCATTGCGCTGTCATCATCGAACAGGAAGCCGGCGAGCGCCTTGGTCAGTTCGGTCTTGCCGACCCCCGTGGGACCGAGAAATAGGAAGCTGCCAAGCGGACGGTTCGGATCCTGCAATCCCGCGCGCGCGCGACGCACGGCTTTGGACACGGCGTCGATCGCCTGGCTCTGGCCGATCACGCGCTTCGCCAGAATGTTTTCCATGTCGAGCAGCTTCTCGCGCTCGCCTTCCATCATCCTGTCGACTGGAATGCCCGTCCAGCGAGAAACCACGCCAGCGATATCGTCTTCGGTGACTTCTTCCTTGAGAAGGGCATTGTCTGTCTGGCCGCTGGCCTCGGCCAGCTTGCGCTCCAGTTCGGGGATCTTGCCATACTGCAGTTCGCCCGCCTTCTGCAGGTCGCCGCCGCGCTGGGCTTGCTCCAGTTCGATCCGCGCCTGGTCGAGCTCTTCCTTGACCCGCGCTTCGGCATGGATCTTATCACGCTCGTTCTGCCAGCGCGTGGTGAGCTCGGAAGACTGCTGTTCAAGTTCGGACAGCTCTTTGCGCAGGGCATCAAGCCGGTCCTTCGAGGCGCTATCGCTTTCCTTCTGCAGGGCCTGCTCTTCGATCCGCAATTGGATGATGCGACGATCGAGCCCTTCGATTTCTTCCGGCTTGCTCTCCACCTCCATGCGAATGCGGCTGGCGGCCTCGTCCATCAGATCGATCGCCTTGTCGGGCAGAAAGCGGTTTTGAATGTAACGGTTGGAAAGCTGCGCCGCGGCCACGATAGCGCCATCGGTGATGCGCACACCGTGATGCAGCTCGTACTTATCCTTGATGCCGCGCAGGATGGACACAGTGTCTTCCACGCTTGGCTCATCGATGTAGACCGGCTGGAAGCGGCGTTGCAGGGCGGGGTCTTTCTCGACGTACTTCTGATATTCATCGAGCGTGGTCGCGCCGATGCAGTGCAGCTCGCCGCGGGACAGTGCCGGCTTCAAGAGGTTGCCTGCATCCATGCTGCCTTCCGACGCGCCCGCGCCGATCAGCGTGTGCATCTCGTCGATGAAAAGAATGATCTGGCCTTCTGCGCCCTTCACCTCGTCTAGAACCGCTTTTAGCCGTTCCTCGAACTCACCGCGATACTTCGCGCCAGCGATCAGCGCGCCCATGTCGAGCGCCATGAGGGTGCGACCCTTGAGGCTATCGGGTACATCGCCATTGGCGATGCGCAGCGCGAGCCCTTCGGCGATCGCGGTCTT
>CEVK01106644.1_pt1 | contig 16616 bp, 17 predicted proteins | sample 531501 | NCBI WGS metagenome assembly CEVK01 (sample SAMEA2623794, study PRJEB7988) | marine metagenome | biome: marine biome (ENVO:00000447); feature: mesopelagic zone (ENVO:00000213); material: "saline water (ENVO:00002010), including plankton (ENVO:xxxxxxxx)" | depth 740 m | reverse complement strand
ACCTAAGTCCTACTAGCCAATTACTTACACCCCAAAATAATTTTAAATATTTCTAAAATTAATCCCCCACACTGCTCTCACTCCATTCTCTATCCCTTCTCAAAACAGCAAAAGCCTGGATATTTCCTGAAATAAACGTTGAAATGCAAAAACCATATAATAGACTAAACAACTCCTTTTTTATGCTAAAGCTATATGGAGCAGCTTTTAAACACCCAAAAAACGTCTAAGCAGTGTAAAAAGGCGAACTGAAAATTAAAATTCAGGCCTTAATACCAAAACCAAATTAACGGCTTAGCGATTGAGCGGCTTGTTTGAGCTCTTTTTTAAACCGCCAGGTGCAGAAAAAAGCGAGTAGCGAAAGCGCGGTGGTTGCAAACGCAACCAAAGCCCAAAAAAACTAAAGAAAGAAATTCCAAACCAGACCGAAATACACCAATTACAATTCATACTATATATATGACAATTGAGTACTATATAATTCTTACCGCGATTAAACCTCTTTAGCTTAGCCCTACTATTCACTTAAACATCATTATTATGAAAACTCTTTTTACTGTTTGTCTACTAGCTTTAAGCTTTGGTGCTTTTTCTCAGGAAGGCGTAAACCTTGAGGTTTCCGTCACTAATGCTACAAATGATGAAGGCACTGTTGAATTTGGTCTGTATTCACAAGAAAACTTTATGACAGCACCTCCTTTAAAAAGTGCGAGTAGCACCATTAAAGACGGAAAAGCTACTGTAGTATTTGAAAACCTAAAACCGGGAACCTATGCTGTAATTTCGTTTCACGATGCCAATGGTAATAAAAAGATGGATTTTGAAACAAACGGAATGCCTAAAGAATCATATGGCACTTCAAATAATATCATGTCTATGGGACCGCCCAATTGGGATGATAGTAAATTTGAAATCGGGAAAGAGTCTACTTCTATTGAGATCAGATTTTAGGCAGAAGATCTCACCCAATAAAATTTAAAATAGCCTAGATTTTATTTTCCTTTTGTTTTTTCATTAAAAAGTCAAATGGTCATTCTATTTTTGACCTATAATATATATGTATGACCATAACGCAACTAAAATATGTTTTGGCCGTTGCCGAAAATCAAAATTTCACCAAAGCAGCCGAAAAAACTTTTGTCACCCAGCCTACTCTAAGTATGCAGATTCAAAAGCTAGAAGATGAACTGGACGTTTTAATATTTGACCGAAGCAAAAAACCTATTGAGCTTACCGATGTCGGCCAAAAGATTGTCACGCAGGCTCGAAATATTGTTAATGAAGCCAATCGTATTAGCGATATAGTTGATCAACAAAAAGGATATATAGGTGGAGAATTTAAGTTGGGCGTAATTCCTACTGTTATGCCCACGCTCCTACCGATGTTCTTGAGGAACTTTATTAAAAAGTATCCCAAGGTGAAACTGAAGATTGAGGAGCTGCCTACTGAAACTATTATTGAACGTCTGGAAGAAGGACATCTGGATGCTGCCATCGCGGCCACACCATTAATGCTTCAAAACATAAAAGAGCGTCCGCTATATTATGAACCCTTTGTCGCATACATCCCCGAAAATCGGGATCTGGAGGTTAATGAGAAAATAGATGTTTCTAGCCTGGATCTTGATCATATGCTATTACTGGAAGATGGACATTGCTTTAGAGATGGCGTGATAAATCTATGTAAAGCAAATAGAAATTATGAAGACGAAACGTTTTCTCTTGAAAGCGGAAGTTTTGAAACCCTTGTGAAGTTGGCTAATGAGGGATTGGGAATGACCCTACTCCCCTACCTGCATACATTAGAGATTAAGGAAGCAGAACAAAAATATCTGTACCATTTCAAAGACCCTGCTCCGGCACGTGAAGTAAGTCTATTATACCACAAAAGCGAGCTGAAGATGCAAATCATCGAAGCCCTGCGTAACACCATTGCCGGTGTGGTTAAGGGAGCAATTACCTTTCAAAATGTACAAATCATTAGTCCGCTGCCGCAGGCTAAACAAAAGAATTAAAAAAGGCTTCTCAATTGAGAAGCCTTTTTTAATTATGCATTAAGATAAATGATACATTGATTTAATTCTGGATTTGCCTTGGTCAGGTCCTGAATCCAAACTCGTAATTCCTCAATTTCATAAGGAAGTAAACGTTTTGCAGCTTTCTGTAATTCCTTGCAAAAAAGCACACTATCAAAACTTACTTTTTTTAGAACAGTTTTGGTGTACTCAAACATTGCTCTTGCCATATTTGAATTGTTTTTGGTTAAAGTATTGTTTAAGTAGTTTTAGGTCAAATAGGATTTGGTTTTAATTTTAAAGACTCTTAAAAATAGTTTTTTAATTCGTACCAAATTGTTAAAATCAAAAAAACCTATCAACTAAATGGGGATTAAAATCGATTATCGCCATCAATTAAATCTCCAAGCCCTCCAAGGATACTGCCTTCACCTTTCTCTTTTCCTCCGCCCTGAGGTGCCGCTGCCCAAACGCGTTTAGCCAAACGACTAAAAGGCAGCGATTGCACATAAACAGTTCCGGGACCGGTTAAGGTTGCAAAAAACACGCCTTCACCACCAAAGAGGGTGTTCTTAATACCGCCTATGAATTCTATATCGTAGTTTACCGTGTGATCAAAACCTATGATACAGCCGGTATCCACTTTTAGTTTTTCACCCGGATGCAATTCTTTTTTAAAAGTAGTACCCCCGGCGTGAACAAACGCCATCCCGTCGCCATCAAGTCTTTGCATAATAAAACCTTCTCCGCCAAAAAGACCGCGGCCAAGCTTTCTGGAAAACTCGACACCTATTGATACGCCTTTAGCTGCGCATAAAAAGGCATCTTTCTGACAAATAAAACGACCTCCGTTTTTAGAGAGGTCAATAGGAATTATTTTACCGGGATAGGGAGAAGCAAAACTTACTCGCTTTTTACCCATAACGGTATTGTAGTAAACGGTCATAAACATGCTTTCACCCGTAAGCAGGCGTTTTCCGGCACCAAAGATTTTATTAAGTAGGCCGGTGTCGTTTTTAGAGCCATCGCCAAAGATGGTTTCCATATTGATACCATCTTCCATCATCATAAAAGTACCGGCCTCTGCAATTACACCTTCCTGTGGATCAAGTTCGATCTCCACATATTGCATTTCTTCACCAAAAATCTGGTAGTCTATCTCGTGTGATTCCATTTCGTAATGTTTTTTGATTGGATTGATTGTGTAGATAGGTAGTAAGAATTCAATCTTTGTTACATCAAAAACAAATTCCGAAGTCAAAAATCTAAATTATTTAGCGGAGATCTCTTCAAAAAAAATGATAACAGAAAAAGTAGTAATCTCAAATCATAGGATAATAGCTTTTCAAAAACAGGTATTAATTCTAAGACGTGGATTCTTATTTTTTAACCCTAACTGTCCATTCAAAATCAAAAATACTAACCACTACTCCCTCTTTATTAGTCCCCACACTTTGCATCCAGAAGGTCTGCCCTTCTCCCGTCTCAACAGTTTTCTGTATGGCTTCTTCAATCTTATGACCATCCTTGCAAACAAAAGTGATTTTTCCGGTAGCTTTTTTAGTAAATGAGGCTTTGTTGTTGGCCACCAACATCGAGATTTTATGTCCGCTATTGCGTATCTGATCGATGACCATAGTGCCTGTACTCAGCTCTGCCGCCATTCCCTGCACGGCCCAAAACATGGAATTAAACGGGTTTTGATTAATCCACCGATGCGTGACTGTAGTAGTACAACTGGTAGTAGAGATTTCGCGTACGCGTACCCCACAAAGCCAGGCTGACGGAAGCTTAAACATCAAAAAACTATTGAATTTACCGGGTGTAACAGCCATATTTTAAAGTTTTATTTCCTCAAAAATAGACTTAACAAATGACTTTCCACACTTTTTTAAAACGTTAAGTAAAAGTTAATTTTTAGTACTTTGCATTGCATAATACCTTTTTTTAGATATATATTTGCATAAGAAATTAATAAGCAATGGAAACTAGCATTACTACAAGTCAAAAAAACACAGCTACTTTTATACACCTTTCGGTGTTTAGTCAGTTCCTTTTTCCTTTAGGAAATTTTATTGCCCCACTCATTATCTGGGCAGCGCTAAAACGCGATTCGCTTTTTGTAGATAATCACGGGAGACGGGCTTTAAATTTTCAGATGAGTACTTTTCTATACGCTATAGGTTTAGTGCTAATAGCTATTCCTTTTTTAGTTTGGCAAGGGCTAATAGCTGCCGGAGAACAGGGCTACATCAGCGAGGAAACTTTTGAAAACATTGTTTTTCCGGGACAGGCCAGCGGACTCATCATTACCGCGCTAGTATTTGCTGTGCTCCTACTTGCCTTGTTTGTAATCACATTATTCTCTGTCATTTCGGCCGCTGTAAGCGCCAGCAACGGAGAAGAATATAAATACCCGCTTTGCATTAATTTTTTAAAACCGCTTACGACTTCTGAACAAGAAATCACTTCAGCCTAATCAACTGAAGTTTAAGCAACAATCATCAATCAATTTCCGCCTTGCGGAATAAAAACGAACAGTTATTAATCGCTTAACAATGAGAATCTATGAAGATTGAAAACACAAAGGCGCAGATGCGTAAAGGTGTTTTGGAGTACTGCATTCTTTCTATCTTAAAAGATGAAGATGCTTACGTAGCCGAAATACTAGACACGCTTAAAGACGCCAAGCTACTGGTAGTTGAGGGTACTATTTACCCCCTTCTTACCCGTCTTAAGAATGCCGGTTTACTCAACTACCGCTGGGAAGAATCAACCAGCGGGCCGCCTCGTAAATATTACGGACTCACCGATACCGGCAAGCTCTTCTTAAATGAACTATCATCAACCTGGGATGACCTTCAAAAGGCCGTAACCCTGGTAACCAATCAAAAAGCTAAAAACAATGAATAAGACAATAAATATTAATCTAGCAGGCTTGTTTTTTCATATTGACGAAAACGCATACGCCAAATTGCAGCGCTATCTTGAAGCCATAAAACGCTCGTTTACGGATGCACAGGGTCGCGACGAGATCATACAGGATATTGAAGCCCGCATTGCCGAGCTTTTTACCGAACGTATAAAGACCGAACGTCAGGTTATTGGTCTGGCTGATGTAGATGAAATCATCAACATCATGGGGCAGCCCGAAGATTACCGTCTGGACGAAGAATTGTTTGAAGACGAACCGGCCAAAAAACAAACCTACACACGTGATTCTGGCAAAAAACTGTATCGGGATACTGAAAAATCCTATATAGGAGGAGTCTGTGCCGGTCTGGGTCATTACTTTCAAATTGATGCAATCTGGTTACGCATCGCACTTATTCTGCTCACCATTTTCTCATGGGGTGGCTTTATACTGATTTATATCGCCTTCTGGATTTTTGTGCCTGAAGCACGTACCACCTCAGAAATACTGGAAATGCGGGGAAAGCCCGTCAACATAGACAATATTCAGCGTAAAGTCAAAGAAGGTTTTGACTCAGTTGCCGAATCGGTAAAAAATGTTGACTATGTTAAGTATGGGAATAAAGCTCGGGAAGGAGCAGGTTCTGTTGCCGGTACGCTGGGCAGGATGATCAGATTCATCCTAAAAGTCTTTGTCAAATTCATCGGGATTTTGCTAATCCTTATTGGTGGTAGTACCCTAATTGCTCTTTTTGTAGGATTATTCACGGCAGGAAGTCTGGACTTCTTTGGGGGCAGTGTCGCTGACTACGTAGAGATGGCAAATACTTCAGGAGCGCCTTTTTGGTTCTTGGTTATACTCACCTTTGTTGCTGTAGGGATTCCATTTTTTATGTTGTTCTATCTGGGCTTACGTATTCTGGTAAATACCTTGAAAAGATTAAGCCTAACGGCGAAATTAAGCCTGCTTGGGATTTGGCTGGTCGCCTTAATTACAATTGCCGTCTTAGGTGTACGTCAAGGCATTTCTACAGCTATGGAAGGAGAGTCTGTCACCACCGAAGTGTTACAAATTCAGCCTAACGATACCCTAACCGTAAGGATGAAAACACAAAACAAATATGGAGCCGAAAGGTATCGCAGCCACAGTTGGAAAATACGCACTGATGCTTCTGGAAATAAAGTAATTTATAATCGCGATGTGGATTTAAGTTTTCAAAAAAGCGATTCTCCTGAAGCCAAACTGATCGTTAAAAAAATAGCTCAGGGAAGCTCTTACGATGATGCTCAGGAACGTGCCGAGAATGTTATATACAATTTTGAAATTAAAGATAACACCTTACTTCTCGACAACTTTTTTGTAACCGAACTGAAAAATAAATTTAGAGATCAACAGATAGATTTAATTGTTGCAGTTCCCGAGGGGATGACGGTATTTACTGATGAGAATATCATTAGCTATCACCGCGCATGGTATGCAGATTTAATGGATCGGAAATTCATTGGGCAATACACACTGATGCAGAATTCTAAATTGATCTGTACTACGTGTCCACCGGAGGAAATTGAAGAAGATTCTAATGACTGGGAGTATTCTGAAACTGTTGAAGATTCTTCAGTAACAAACAATCCGGCGGAGTATAAAGAAGAAATAGCTCCTGATCGCGATGCAGTTCAGGTTCAGGAAACCGTAACGAAACAGGATTCTATAGACTAAAGAATCAAACAAATTTCATCAACCAAAAAAATCAAATAAATGACAACACTAATCAAAATTATTGTCACTGCCCTAACCGCAGTATTTATGACCTCGTGTAATTTCAGCTTTGAAATGGGTCAAATTGAAGGTACAGGTAATGTAAAGACCAAAGATCTAAACATGTCTCAGGCATTCTCAAAAGTACACAGCAGTAATGGCTGGGATGTAGTCCTTCAAAAAGGGAGTTCTCCTTCGGTAACCGCAGAACTTGATGAGAATCTTTTTGAGCATCTGGATGTGCATTATGAAGGAAACACCTTGCGTATTGAGACCACAGACAACTCCAACATAGGTAATGCGACTTCACGCAAAATATATGTAACGTATGCTGAAACTCTTGAAAGTTTAAAAGCCAGCAGCGCTTCAACAATAGTGTCTGAGAATACTTTAACCGGAAGTCATATAGATCTTGATGTCTCAAGTGCAGGTACAATTAAGATACCGGTTGAAATACGTGAGATCACTGCTGAAGCCAGCAGCGCAGGCACACTCAACCTTAATGGTGAGGCTCAAAGTCTCAAGTTTGAAGCCAGCTCCGCAGGTACCATCAATGCCAAGGATCTAAAAGCACAGGTTTGTAATGCACAGGCTTCGAGTGCAGGCACTATAAAAATTTATGTAACCAAAGAGCTCGAAAGTCAGGCTTCAAGCGGTGGCGGCATCAACTATTGGGGCGAACCTGAAAAAGTTGCGGTTACTGAAAGCTCCGGAGGTGACGTGAGCAAGCAATAAACAAGTTCATCAATCAAAAATCAATCAGGGAAAACCGCCTTATATGCTAAGGCGGTTTTTCTTTTTGTTTAATGTGGTAAACCTCACAAATACAAAGCCTGTTTACCGTCACCTTGCCTAAATTGCTATATTTGGATTTTTCCTAATACCTACACTTGGCATTTTTACATTTTATACGCTTTAAAAACCTGTTGATGATTCTACTCACACAGGTATTGGTGCATTACGGTTTTTTAAAAGCCTTAGCTATTCCAACGGCTCTGAATGATTTACAATTTTGGATTTTAGTTCTTGCTACACTATGCATTGCCGCTGCCGGCTATATTATTAACGACATAAACGATATTGATAGTGACCGCATCAACAAACCTTCTCAAACCCTCATCCCGAAACCCTTTTCAGAGTCTGCTGCTTTTAACCTGTACCTCATCTTCAACATCAGCGGCGTAGGTCTTGGATTTTTGTTGAGCTACCAGATGGGCTTAACCAATTTTGCTACGGTATTTGTACTCATTTCAGCTCTGCTTTATGTGTATGCAAACTTTTTAAAACGCGTTATTGTAGTAGGAAATCTCGTCGTGAGTCTTGCTGTAGCAGCTTCCATTTTTATTTTGATTCTTTACGATATGCTGCCTTTGCTCAATCAGTATAAGGAGGAACTTGTAACGCCTATTTCTGTATTGAGAGACTATGCCCTTTTTGCGCTGATGCTTAATTTTCTTCGAGAAATCGTCAAAGATATCGAGGATGCGAATGGCGATTATGCAGTAGGCATACAATCATTGCCTATCGCATTAGGTTTAGAACGTACTGCTAAACTTTCAGCCTATATCGCTGTGGTTTATATTTTTACTATTCTGGGTTATATGTACCTGTATCTAAAAACTAATGTGTGGACTTCGATCTATCTAGTCGCAGCAGTGGTGGTTCCGCTGGTCTATTTTTGCATCAAAGCCCGATACGCCGATAAGCAAGCACATTATGCACATCTTTCTACTGTTCTAAAACTGATTATGCTTCTGGGGATTTTAAGTTTGGGTGTTTTGACTTTGACGCTTAAATTTTAATTAACAAGTATGCTTGAAAGTTTAATTTTCATACTAATTGTAATTTCTGTCGGAATCTCTTTAATTCTAGCTATTGTTTTTCTCCTTCTAGGCCTAGCTAAAAAGTCTAAAAGACTGAGAAAGATAGCACTTGAATGTGCTCTTATTGCAACATTTTTCTTTTCCCTCATACCACTCTGGTACTCATTGATTGTACCTTGGTTTAATGCAAATAAAATGAAGGATTTCTCAGGCGAATATGTTTTAGAGAACAGTAATAAATCTACTGAAACCGTTACTCTGTTTTTGTATGAAAATGGAACATACAGTTATGATGGTTCTGACAAGTTGGGACTCCACAAAACAGGAAATTGGAGAACTGGTGGCGTAGATGGTACGTTTGAATTTCTCAGTGAGAACGATAATTTATTAAAATACGCCAGGCCAAACTCTTATGAAGAAAAATGTGAAATTTCATTCGACATCTTCAATCGGGATAGATTTCAGAAAATAAATAAACTAGTTTTTATAAAAAAAGTAGAATAGATTGAAAGACATATAAATATTGAATATGCTCCAAAACCTCCTAAAATCTAAAAAACTCATTCTCGCTTCCCAATCCCCCAGAAGGCAGGAATTGCTTAAAGCGCTGGAAGTCGATTTTGAAGTGCGTTTAAAACCGGTTGACGAATCTTTTCCTGACGGACTGCAACCTTTTGAAATTGCCGAATACATCGCTAAGAAAAAAGCAGCGGCCTTTAAAGAAGACCTGAAACCGAACGAAATCCTGATCACAGGAGACACCTTGGTTTTTAAAGGAAGTAAAGCTTTGGGCAAACCCAAAGATGAGCGGGAAGCAATCCAAATGCTTCAGCTGTTAAGCGGAAGCAGTCACAGCGTTATTTCATCAGTTTGCGTAACTACAATAGAGCAGCAACTAATCGCACACGACAAAGCTTTGGTACACTTCAGAGTTTTCTCAGATGCCGAGATTCAACATTACATCAACACCTACAAGCCCTTTGATAAGGCCGGCGCCTACGGCATTCAGGAATGGATAGGTCACGTAGCCCTTCAAAAACTGGAAGGTTCTTACAACACGGTTATGGGGCTTCCCACACATCTGCTGTATGATTTACTAAATAAGGCTGTAGATTAAAGACTTTTAGTACTTTAGATAAAAATTACACCATGCAAACTAAGCTGCTTTCATTCAGTTATTTAGCCATATTTGGGCTTTCTGTACTTCTACTTTCTTGTAAAGATCAGGAGAACTTCGAGTCCGTCGCACGTGCCAAGCCCCGGGATTTGTCCCAGGAGTTTAAAGATTACTGGTATTCCGGCGAAGCCGAAATCACTTCATACCAACTGGAGCAACCTCGTTATGGTGAATTGCGCAGCGGTAGTGCCGTTTTAATTTTTGTAACCGAAGATTTCCTGCCTAAAGTTCAGGTAAAGGCAAATGCTCAAAACCCGGACAATATCCCGGTTTTAAAACTAAATACCACCAAGAATTACCTGACTGGCATTTACCCCTACTCCATTATGAACAGTGCGTTTTTACCTTTGACCACAAAAAATCACGCCATCAAGGTAACAAACAGCATTCAGGAATGGTGTGGTCAAATGTATACCCAGCTCAATAATCGTGGGGAATATTACGTAGAATCACACACCTATTTTGAAGGTGAGGCAGACCAAAAATTCACCTTACCGCGCGGTACTGTCGAAGATGAAATATGGGCATTACTTCGGGTGGATCCCAATGAATTACCAAGTGGAGAAAAGAAAATCATTCCATCTATAGAATACCTGCGCCTGCATCATTTGGAACTCAAACCCTACAAAGCAATCTGTACCCTGTCAAATGTAAGCTACAGCATAGCATATCCTGAGTTAAATCGAACCCTGACGATAAATTTTGAGACTGCTTTTCCCTATGCAATTACGGGTTGGACTGAGCGTTTTCCGAGCGGGAATAAGGAGATGACGGCTACTGCTTCACGCATCAAATCTCTTAAAACGCCCTACTGGAAACAGAATGCTGAAAAATTCGTTTCCTTACGCGATAGTCTTGGTCTCTAGAATTGTTAAAGAAGCTTTAATAGAATAGGCTTAGGTAGCGTTTTAACTATCTTTGAGAGCATCTCATAAAATCATTTAACCTATCCAAATCATGCGCTTTTTAATCGTTCTGCTCTGTTGTGTTTCGTTACAGCTACACGCTCAAAAACCCAAAAAGCCATCGTCTTCAGAAATCTATGAACAGCTACAGCAGCTCAACTTTTTAGGCACCGCCTTATACCTTGCCGCACATCCTGATGATGAAAATACCGCTCTTATTTCTTATTTAGTCAATGACGTTCACGCCCGTACCGGTTACCTCGCACTTACGCGTGGTGATGGCGGTCAAAATCTTATAGGTCCTGAAATACGTGAACTCTTGGGTGTCATTCGTACTCAGGAATTACTGGCTGCACGCCGCACTGATGGCGGTGAACAACGCTTTACACGAGCAAATGATTTTGGATATTCAAAAAACCCGAAAGAAACACTAGAATTTTGGGAAAAAGACGAAGTGCTGAGTGATGTGGTTTGGGCCATTCGCAATTTTAAGCCCGATGTGATTATCAACCGGTTTGACCATCGTTCTCCCGGAAGTACACACGGGCATCACACCCTTTCGGCAATGCTAAGTGTACAGGCTTTTGATCTGGTGGGTGATGCTTCGGTTTTTCCTAATCAATTAAAATATACTGAAACCTGGCAACCCAAACGCCTATTTTTCAACACCTCGTGGTGGTTTTACGGCAGTCGCGAAGCTTTTGAAGAAGCCAATAAAGACAATCTGGTATCTGTAGACGTAGGCAGCTATTACCCCGCTTATGGACTCAGTAATACCGAAATTTCGGCACTTAGCCGCAGTCAGCATAAATCACAAGGCTTTGGTAATACCGGATCGCGCGGTGAGCAGGTAGAATATCTCGAACTCCTAAAGGGTGACCTTCCTTCAAATGGAAACCTGTTTGATGGTATCGACACTTCCTGGAATCGTGTAAAAGGCGGAGCAACAATTGGGAAAATTCTCAATGAGGTTGCCGCTAACTATGATTTTAAGAATCCGGCTGCCAGTTTACCGGGGCTGCTTAAGGCCTATCCGCTTATTCAAAATCTGGAGGATGCACACTGGCGTGATCTCAAGACCAAACAACTCACACAACTCATAAAAGCCTGTGCCGGACTCTATGTCGAAGCCGCGACAGGCCAGCAAACCGCTGTGGCAAACGAAACCCTGACATTAAATCTGGAGGCTATTAACCGCAGTGATTTTCCGGTAGAATTAAAAAGCGTGGTTCTTATGCCTTCCGGCGAAAAAATTCCGATTACAGAGGCCTTGGCATTTAATAGCGACTTTAAAAAACAGGTAGAAATCAATACCGGCTCAGCTGATTTAACCACAGCTTATTGGCTGAAAGAAGAAGGTTCGGTAGGCATGTATAAGGTTACCGATCAAAAACTCATCGGTCTACCGGAAACACCACGTGAATTCAAAGCGGTTTTTAATCTGCAAATGGGAGATCAAATCATCCCCATAGAGACTGACCTGGTTTATAAATACAACGATCGTGTAGATGGTGAAGTATATGAACCTTTCGAGATCGTTCCGGAAGCTTCGGTAGCTGTTAAAGATCCCGTTATCATTTTCGCGAATGCGCAACCCAAAACCATTACTGCTGAAGTGACCGCCTACACAGCAAATCTAACTGCTCAGGTTGCTCTTGAGGTACCAAAAGGCTGGCAGGTAAGCGCACCTCAACAGGTTAGTATTGCCCAAAAAGGAGAAACTAAAGGAGTTGATTTTACCGTTACTCCGCCGGCAAACGCCAGCGAGGGCGAACTTAAACCTCAACTGCAAATCAACGGAAATACAATCACGACCAAAACGGTAACAATTGACTACGGTCATATTCCTCTACAAACATTGGTTTTACCGTCAACTAATAAACTTGTACGGCTTGACATCACCAAAAAAGGAAGTTATATTGGCTATATCGCCGGCGCCGGTGACGTTATCCCTGAAAGTTTACAACAAATAGGTTACACCGTTGTGACCGTTGATCCCGCACAAATTACTGCTGAAAATCTGGCGGAATTTGATGCTGTAGTGATGGGCGTACGGGCATACAATGTGGTTGAAGAATTACGGTATAAGCAACCGGTTTTGCTCGATTACGTAAAAAATGGCGGAACTATGATTGCACAATACAACACCGCACGAGGTTTTAATTTCCCCAATCTGGGTCCCTACCCGCTTAAGCTAAGCAGCGACCGGGTTACCGATGAGACTGCAAAAGTGACGGTTCTTGATCCCGATGCAGAAATCTTAAATTACCCAAACAAAATAACTCAAGACGATTTTGAAGGCTGGGTACAGGAGCGTGGCCTCTATTTTCCTGACAGCTATGATGCCGCTTACAAGCCCGTGATTTCCATCGGAGATCAGGGCGAAAAACCCAGTGAAGGCAGTTTGCTAATAGCTAAATACGGAGAAGGTCATTATATTTATACCGGCCTCAGCTTTTTTAGGGAATTACCGGCCGGGGTTTCGGGAGCGTACCGGCTTTTTGCCAATATGCTTTCGCTAGGGAAGAACGATCAAAAAATCAAAAAATGATAGAACCGAAACGAGAAGGTTGGTCTAATTTTTACACACTGGTCCTTGTCCTCAATGTCGTGTATATCATTGTGTTTTTTATACTAATGAATACTTACGCCTCCTGATATGCAAGATATAGACTGGATTGTTCTTGTTGCTACACTAGCCTTTATCGTGATCTACGGGGTTTTTAAAACTCGTGGGCGTAAAAATGTTCAGGATTATATACGCGGTGGTAATGAGTCTAAATGGTGGACGGTAGGCCTTTCGGTAATGGCAACTCAGGCCAGTGCGATTACCTTTTTGAGCACACCCGGGCAGGCCTACAATGATGGGATGGGCTTTGTTCAATTCTATTTTGGGCTACCCATTGCTATGGTCATCATCTGCCTGTTTTTTATTCCTATTTATCACAGGCTCAATGTCTACACGGCATATGAATATTTAGAAAATCGCTTTGACCAACGCACGCGTTCTCTGGCTTCGGGCTTGTTTCTACTTTCTCGTGGTCTGGCTGCCGGGATAACCATATTTGCACCGTCAATAATTTTATCAGCCGTTTTGGGCTGGGACCTCAACACCCTCAACATCATCATCGGTTCGCTGGTTGTGATTTATACCATTTCGGGAGGAACAAAAGCCGTTACCGTTACGCAAAAGCAACAAATGGCAGTTATCTTTTTAGGGATGTTTGTTGCCTTTTTTCTCATCATCAGTTATCTGCCGCAAGACATCAATTTTGCAAATGCTCTGGAAATTGCCGGCGCAAGCGATAAGATGAATATTCTCGACTTTTCATTTGACTTTGATAACCGCTATACGGTATGGAGCGGAATTTTAGGTGGTACTTTCTTGATGCTTTCCTATTTTGGAACCGATCAAAGCCAGGTGCAACGCTACCTGAGTGGTAAATCTATGCGCGAGATGCAGTTGGGTATGATTTTTAACGGCATCCTAAAAGTACCCATGCAGTTCTTTATTCTGCTTGTAGGAGTTATGGTTTTTGTGTTTTATCAATTTAATCCCACACCACTTAACTTTAATCCTGCTGCTACACAAGCTGTGCAGGGTACCCCTTTTGAGAAAGAATACAACCTGCTTCAAAATGAGCTTAATGAATTGCGTTCAGACAAATCTGAACTTAGCCATAAAGTGGTTACAGCCCCTGAAAGTCGTATCAGTCAAAAAAACGGCAGCGAAGTTTCGGTTGCTGAAGCCCTACGGGAAATCAACAAAAAAGAAAATGCTGTTCGCGAAAAAGCGCGCATGGTAATCAGTCAGGCTGATAAAAATGTAGAGACTAATGACAAAGATTACGTCTTCATCCACTTTATACTGAATAATCTTCCCCGCGGTCTTATTGGCCTTTTACTCGCTGTGATTCTTTCTGCTGCGATGTCTTCTACAGCTTCAGAGCTTAATGCCCTTGCCGCCACGACAACGGTTGATTTTTACAAGCGTAATCTTGACGAGGAAAAAGACGAAGCACATTTTGTAGGAGCGACCAAGTGGTTTACCTTAAGCTGGGGAATTTTAGCCATTTTAATTGCCTGTACCGCAAACCTCTTTGACAACCTTATTCAGTTGGTAAACATCATTGGCTCTATTTTCTACGGAACCATTCTGGGAATATTTATGAGTGCTTTTTTCATTAAAAAAATTAAATCTAAAGCAGTTTTCACTTCGGCCCTAATCACACAATGTGTTGTTATTTTACTTTTTGGTCTGGACTATTTTGAGCTGATCAGATTGCCTTATTTGTGGCTTAATTTTGTTGGATGCGGTCTGGTTATTTTACTCGGGCTACTAGTACAAACCTCGATGGGCTCCGAAGAAAAACAACTAACAAATTAATCAAACATTTATATTACGATGAAAACGATACGCTGGGGAATTCTCGGGCTAGGAAAAATTGCAAACAGTTTTGCTAAAGATATGCAGATTGTAGAAGGCTCTGAGGTCTATGCCGTGGCCTCGCGCTCACAGGAAAAAGCAGATGAATTTGGTGCACAATATAAAGCTACAAATTGCTACGACAGCTACGAGAAACTAGCTCAAGATCCCAATGTAGATGCTGTTTACATTGCGACACCTCACGTGCGGCATCATCAGGATACTTTGCTTTGTCTCAAACACGGTAAAGCTGTTTTGTGCGAAAAGCCTTTTGCTATGAATCTTTCTCAGGTTGAAGAAATGATCGCAACTGCAAAACAGCATAATGTCTTGCTGATGGAAGCCTTATGGACGCGTTTTATGCCGCACTTCAAATTTGTGCAGGAAGAACTGGCAAGCGGAAAATACGGAGCAGTTAAAACGCTTACTGCAGATTTTTGCTTTGATGCCCCTGTTAATCCCGACGGAAGATTATACAACAAAGATTTGGGCGGTGGCTCGTTGCTCGATATTGGTATTTATCCGGCCTTTTTGGCTTTGGCTATGCTTGGCAAACCTGAGGCTATTTCGGCGAAAGCCAAAATAGGAAAAACTGGTGTTGATGAAGAAACGGAGATGACCTTTACCTACGCTTCCGGCACTAAAGCTCATCTGGCTTCGAGTATTAAAATAAAAACCCCATCACTTGCGACCTTTGTATGTGAAAATGGAATGATCATAATGCAGGGTCAATTTCATATGAAAGATAAGGTAACCACGGTGCAGGACGGTGTAAAGGTAAATCACGATTTTGGCTATAAAGCAAAAGGCTATCATTTTGAGATCATGCACTTCGCAAATCTTTTAAGAGCAGATAAAAAGGAAAGCCCGATTATGACTTATGATTTCAGCCGTTTGTTGATAAAGACTTTAGACAACGTACGGGAATTGATAGGTCTGGAATACGACGTCAAAGGCTAAAAGCAAGTATTCTTTTTACGCATAAAAAACCGCCTGATCACGATGTGAAAGGCGGTTTTGTTTTTTTAGAGAAATACGATTACATCGCTCCCCACTCTTTTAGTGAGTCGGTATTCATTTTGATATAGTCTGCATTGCCATAAGCTTTTGCTCCTTCAAGGGATTTTTTAGCAGCTTCAATTGCAGCCTTCTTATCTCCTGCCTTAGCAAGAATTAAAGACTGCTGACGGTATTGCCAAAAGCCTGGCTTTTCAGTCATATCCATAGCCTTATTCATCCACATTTTAGCTTTCTCGATGTCTTTGCCTGAATTTAAGTAATAAACAGCCGCGTTATAATAATCTCCAGCGCTTGGTCCTGCCAGAGCCATATCGATGCTTTTCATAACTTCTTCATCAGTCATAACATTAAACTTTAACGGAACAACAGTGTCTGACCATAAAAAATTCAAAACAGCACTATCTGCCATTACCTCGTCAATAAGAATGGTAAAGGTTTCCATGTTCATGGGCATTTCCATCGGCTCTACCATTGTGCGTAAAGCTACTTTATCATCTTCAAATTCAGTAATTAAAGGGTTTGAATCATCGGTATAAAAAACCACTTCCCACATATCTTCACCCGGCACAGTATACAAACTG
>CEVK01011752.1_pt1 | contig 16740 bp, 17 predicted proteins | sample 531501 | NCBI WGS metagenome assembly CEVK01 (sample SAMEA2623794, study PRJEB7988) | marine metagenome | biome: marine biome (ENVO:00000447); feature: mesopelagic zone (ENVO:00000213); material: "saline water (ENVO:00002010), including plankton (ENVO:xxxxxxxx)" | depth 740 m | reverse complement strand
TCTCCGGCTCCGGAGGCCGGCACTCTATCCACTGAGCTACAGGGGCAACCTAATCAAAGAATAGCATGGTTGCTTTCAGGTCAACAACCTGAAAGCAACCATGCCTCCGGTGGACAAACTCCAGGCACCGCACTAGACTAGGGGCACTATCCCACAGAGGTTGAAACATGCCTGTTTTCACGCCCGAATATCTGCATAAAGTCGCCTATCACATCTACCGCGCTAAGGGCACACCGGAAGATGAGGCGGAGATCGTAGCCAACCATCTGGTCAAGGCCAATCTGGTGGGTCACGATTCCCATGGAATAATCCAAACGCCAACTTACGTCGACCGGATCGACGCTGGACACATCGTTCCCGGCGCTGCGTTCGATATAGTTAAAGAGGCTCCTTGCACGGCTGTCATCGACGGCAACTGGGGCTTTGGGTTTGTGCAAACCGAGAAGGCGACCCGCCTGGCCATAGAAAAGGCCAAGACCAACGGAGTCGCCGCCGTCACCGTCTATCATCAGAGCCACATCGGACGACTGGGCGACTATCCCACCATGATGGCAGCCGATGACATGATTGGATTGATCACTGCCGATTCCGGGGCAGCCCCTAAACATGTTGCCCCATTTGGTGGGATTGCCAGAAAACTGGGTACCAATCCTATGAGTATCGGAATGCCCAGCAATCTGGACGGTCCGGTCTTGATGGACATGGCTTCCAGCACCGTAGCCCTGGGCAAGATCGCCCTGTCCCGCAGCCGTAAAGAGGAGATACCTCTGGGTTGGATAGTGGATAAAGATGGCAACCCCACTACTAATCCCAACGATTACTACTCTGGCGGTGCCATTCTGCCTGTTGGTGTTGACCAGGGTCACAAGGGATACGCCTTATCGTTTATGGTTGAGGTTTTCTCTGGACTGCTTACTGGTTTAGGCTTCGGCATCGATCCCGAAGGACGCCACAACGACGGCGTGTTCATCGCTGCATTCAACCTGGCGCATTTCCGGGACGTGGCAGAGTTTAAGAAAGACATGGGAGAGTTTGTGGAATTCATAAAGGACTCACCACCTGCTACCGGTTTCACCGAGGTACTCTACCCAGGCGAAATCGAATATAACCGAGAGCAACAGCGCCGCAAAGAGGGGATTTTCGTCGAGGATGAGACCTGGGCCCAGTTAAGCAGCCTGATGAAGTCTCTGAACGTGGAAAGTGAAGTGGGTCAACCGTAAATTGTAACAATCGTGAGCAAACCGAGGGATTTTCATGAGCGGTCAAGATATCCGGGAGACCTACCTGGAGGCCGGGGAATACTTCGCAAGCATAGTTGATCAGGTGGACGTCGACGGCTGGGATGAGCCCGCGCTAGGCGAGTGGTGTGTCCGTGACCTGACTGGGCATACCTATCGGTCCTTCACCACCGTGCTCAGCTATTCATTAAAACCTGCAGATAAGGTCGATCTGGAACGGCCGGTGGACTTCTTCCGAGAAGCTATGAAAACCATGGCTAATCCCAAACATGTAGCGGAACGCGGAAGAGCCGCCGGGCTGGAGATTATCGACGACCCGAGGATGATGGTTCGTGGCTTCGCCATGTATGTGAAGAACAAGCTGGAAGAAATGCCTGACGATTTTATCTTAGATTGTCCCGTCGGCGGCATCCGGCTTATCGATTACCTTCCAACGCGAACCTTTGAATTAATCATACACACCATGGACCTAGCCAAGGCCGTAGGTATTGAATCCGATCCTCCCGAATCCGGAATGGAAGCCACACTACAGATAATGGGTCAGCTGGCTCTTTACCGAGGTCACGCCTCTGATCTAGTTCTAGCGGCTACTGGCCGGAGTGAGTTGCCCGCTGGTTTTTCGGTGCTGAGTCAGTAAGGGTTCCTAGGGCGTATCAAGCCGGTAATATTAGTCTTCCCGCGTTGCCCAGCCCAAGCCCCTATGCTATAATTCTCCTAACGTAAAAGAAGAGAAGAGAGAGAAGCAAAAACACACCTGATGCTAGACGGAGAAACGAAAGCACGGATCATTAAGGAATACCAGATCAACGACAAAGACACTGGCTCTGCTGAAGTCCAAGTCGCCGTGCTTACAGAAAATATCAAACAGCTTACGGATCATCTGCGGGAACACAAGAAGGACGTCCATTCACGGCGCGGGCTTCTTGGCATGGTTTCCCGGCGGCGCAGACTCCTCAAGTATCTTGACGCGGAAGACGTCAACCGCTATCAAACGCTGATAACCAGGCTTGGCCTCCGGCGATAATTCCCCTCAGAACAACACCCTATTCAGGGTGTTGCTTCTCGTCTAGCTCTCACCCCATCTATCTGTTGCGCACGTTTTTTATTGCGAGGTTGCCTTAGGCAAATTATGGCTACAGAACTATCTTCCCCAGTGTCGGTCACAAGCCAGATCGACGGTAAAACCCTTATCCTTGAGACAGGTAAACTAGCAAACCAAGCCCACGGTAGTGTTGTTGTTACTTTGGGTGAGACTATGGTCCTGGCTACGGCCGTCATGTCATCACGGCCCCGGGCCGAGGACATCGACTTTCTTCCTTTGACTGTCGATTACGAAGAGCGGATGTATTCTGTTGGCAAGATTCCCGGGAGTTTCTTCCGCCGGGAAGGGCGCCCCGGACAGGACGGCATCCTGGCTTCTAGGCTCACCGACCGGTCCATCAGGCCGTTGTTCCCCAAGGGCCTGCACAACGATATCCAGATCACACTGACCATCCTTTCCTCCGATATGGAGAACCCACCAGAGGTTCTAGGCATGATTGGAGCCTCCGCCGCTATCGGCATCTCCCAGATTCCTTTCAACGGCCCCATTGCCTCTTGCCGTATCGCGTATCTGGACGGGCAGTACATCATCCACCCGACCTACGAACAGAGTACAGAAAGTACTTTAAGCATGGTAGTCAGTAGCTCACGCGATGCTATCTTGATGGTGGAAGCAGGTGCCAATGAGGTCTCCGAAGAAGTCATCCTGGAAGCCATCGGCAAGGCCCAAGAAGCCAACGCGGCAACGATTGGCCTGATTGAAGAACTGGCCAACAAAGTCGGCAAACCCAAGGTTGAGGTCGATTACGACTACGCTGCCTCTGACGCCGTTGTGAACAAAATCAAAGAGGTCGTCGGCACCCGCTGGAGCGACCTTCTCGCCAAGAACCCCGGCATGTACGAGATGGACGACGGTGAGCACCAGATATCCGCGCTGGTCACTGAAGCTCTTAAAGAGGATTACTCCAAGACGGAGATCGGCGAAGGTTTCAAAGCCGTGTTCCGTGAGGCCGTACGCGGACGCATCCTCCAAGAGCATGTCCGTTCTGACGGGCGGGCATTGGACCAGGTCCGCCCTATATCCTGCGACACCGGTCTCTTGCCCCGAGCCCATGGGACAGGCCTGTTCACCAGGGGTGAGACTCAGGTCATGTCCATCGTCACAGTGGGTTCTCTGAGCCTGAAACAGACGATCGACTCTGTCGGCCCCGATAATACGCGGCGATTCATGCACCATTATAATTTCCCGTCTTATTCTACCGGTGAGGCCCGGCGGGCCATGTCCCCTGGACGCCGGGAGATTGGACACGGGGCGCTGGCCGAACGGGCAATCATGCCGGTACTTCCTTCGGAAGATGACTTTCCGTATGCCATCCGAATCGTTTCCGAATGCTTGAGCTCCAACGGAAGCACATCCATGGGTAGCGTCTGCGGCAGCTCGTTGAGCTTGATGGATGCCGGTATTCCAATCAAAGCCCCCGTGGCCGGTATCGCCATGGGTCTAATTACCGGCGAGGACGGTGAGTACGCCATCCTAAGCGATATCCAGGGCATTGAAGACTTCCTGGGTGACATGGACTTCAAAGTGGCGGGCACCGCCGACGGCGTGAACGCCCTCCAGATGGACGTTAAGACAACCCATCTGACCCCCGCAATCTTGAAGGAAGCTCTGGAGCAAGCGCGCCAGGGCCGCCTCCACATTATGAGTAAGATGAACGAATCGATTTCCGAAGTCCGAGATCATATGAGCGAACATGCTCCTAAGATGATTCGTATGAAGATCGATGTCAGCAAGATAGGCGCGCTCATTGGTCCCGGTGGTCGGGTCATCCGAGCTATCATCGAAGAGACCGGCACAACCATCAACGTAGAGGACGACGGTTCTGTCACTATCGGCGGCGTCGATTCGACCATGCTAGGCTTGGCTCAGTCACGGGTAGATGCGCTTACCCGCGACTTGGCAATTGGTGACATCTTCACCGGCAAAGTGGTCCGTTTGACCAATTTTGGGGCTTTTGTGGAATTGGTACCTGGCAAAGATGGACTCATACGCAACGGTGACTTGGGCGACATAGAAGAAGACCTAGCAGAGGGCCAAGAACTCACGGTAATCATCCGCGAGATCGACTCGCAGGGACGCGTCAACCTGTCCCGTAAGGCCCTGTTCGGCGATGATAGCCCTCCCGCTCCCCGACCTGAGCCCAGCGGCGGTTTCAACCGTGACCGTGGCGGCGATAGAGGCGGGCGTGGCGGACGGGGAGGAGACCGTGGCCCTAGTCGCGGGCCGGGCGGACCCGGTGGCGGAGGACGCTTCCAAGGCGGCCGTTAGTCAGAATAACGCCAACTAACAGATCAACAGCCCCGTCACCTTATGTGAGTGGCGGGGCTGTTTTATTTATCGCGTGTTTAGCGTGCATGCTATCATCAAGATCAGATCGGTTTGCCTATCCGAGCATTGTTGGTGCAGAAGTTAGCGAATCAAATCCGGTGCTTAAGTACCAACGAACCATCCAAAGCTCCGAGGCTGTTCTTCCTGATATTGTCGAAGGTTGCGTATAAGGCAAGCCGGTTGTTCAGAAAGGCAACGAGGGTAGGAGTACTCATGGCGGAAACAAAAGTAGTCATCAGCGGTATCACTGGCAAGATGGGTCTTGAGGCTGTTGCGGCCGTTGGCCGTGAAGACGACCTCATCTTGGCTGGCGGCACCTGCGCTAACGACCGTGGCACGATTCTCGAGACCCCCAGCGGCGACGTCTCCCTTTCCACTGATCTGTGCGCCCTGCTTGAGCAGACCAAGCCCGACGTGATGGTGGACTTTACCAACTCTGCCGTGGCCATGGATGCTGCTGCCAAGGCCGCCTCAAGGAATATAAACATTGTGATGGGCGCCAGCGGGTTCTCCGAAGACCAGCTGCAGCAGTTGGAAGTCATGGCTAACAACAATGGTGTGGGCATCATAGTTGCGCCCAACTTCGCACTTGGAGCTATAGTCCTGAAGAAACTCGCCGAACAGGCGGCGCCCTACTTCGATTATGTGGACATCGTCGAGTCCCACCACGAGGCCAAGATTGACTCACCTTCGGGATTCGCGTTGAATTTGATGCACAGCCTTGGCGATAACAAGCAGTTCACTCGCAACCAACCGGAGAAAGAGAACTTGGCCAACACCCGGGGCGGTGATCACAATGGCATATCGGTCCACAGCATTCGTATGCCCGGCAAAAGCGCCCACCATGAGGTGATCTTCGGCGCAGCAGGGCAGACCGTGTCTATCCGCCACGACACCCTTGACAGAAGCTGCTACATGCCTGGGGTGGTGCGCTGCATCCGTGACGTTGTGACCCGTCCGGGCCTTGTGATAGGCTTGGAGAATGTGCTTGGGCTTTAATCCCATTTCAGGCACGAGTCAGAGAGTAGAAAGAGAACCACCCGTGCAGGACCTGACCATCGCCGTTGTAGGTGCCACCGGAGCCGTCGGTGCCGAATTCCTCCGCATCGTTGAAACCCGCTATTCCAACCTGCCCAAGTTGAAGCTACTGGCCTCCAGCCGCTCTGCCGGTAAGACAATCACAGTGGGCGAACAAGACTTGATTGTGGAAGAGGCGACCGAGAAGTCTTTCGATGGTGTTGATGTGGTATTCATATCGGCTAGTTCCGCTGTGAGCCAACAGATGGCTCCAGCTGCTGTTGCTGCAGGTGCGGTTGTGATTGATGACGGTTCCGCATTTCGCATGGACGAGACCGTGCCTTTGGTTGTTCCAGAGATAAACGGTGCCGACGTTGAATGGCACCAAGGAATCATCTCCATACCGAATTGCTCCACCACTCCATTGGTGATGGCTGCCTTTCCGCTTCACCATGTGAACCCCATCAAGCGCATTGTGGCGGACACCTACCAGTCGGTCTCAGGCGCCGGCGGTGGTGAGATGGCCGCGTTACGGGAACAGTCAGAGCGTCTGCTGGATGCTGACTCCAACACCAGCAAGTCCGAAAAAGGACAGATCGCCTATAATGTGGTCCCGCAGATAGACCGGTTCCTGGACACTGGCTACACCTTTGAAGAGCAGAAGATGCGGCAGGAGTCCCAGAAGATTCTGCACGCTCCGGAGATCCAGATATCTGCCACATGCGTGCGGGTACCTGTATACATATCGCATGCGGCGTCAGTGCACATAGAGTTTACCCGCCCCATGGTGGTGGAAGAGGCCAGAGAGTTATTGGCAGCTATGCCTGGCATGACGGTGCTGGATAATCCGGATGGCGGCGAGTACCCCATGCCTTGGGACGCGGCCGGCGAAGATGATGTTTTCGTGGGACGTATCAGGCAGGACATATCCCACCCCAACGGATTGGTTATGTGGCTGGTATCAGACAACCTGCGTAAAGGCGCGGCGCTGAACTCGTTACAAATAGCTGAAGAGCTGGTCTCCAGAGGCCGATTGAAGCCAAAGTATACCAGTGGAGGGACCAGCTAACCCGGTCGTACACTGGCGGTTAGGACACTCCTGAGAACGGCCTTGATAGACCGTTTTCGTTTCCTGATTCCGTCCCTGTGGGCCCAGCCTTAGTCGGTCCAGAACAAGGGGATGCGATATCGGGTATCGACGGGTATAATGCAACGAATCTAGGGCATGGATGCCTCTCAAGAGGCAAGTTCAACAGATGGGCCGTACGCCTTTTAATAGGCGAGTACAGGAGGCGGATATGGCAGAGTTAGGGAGGCTACTCACAGCGATGGTTACTCCCTTTGACGAGAAGGGTGTAGTCGACTTTGAGCAGGCCAAGAAGCTCGCACACGCTCTCTTGGATTCGGGCAGCGATGGCGTAGTTCTGTCCGGGACCACCGGCGAATCACCCACGTTGACTACCGACGAGAAGATGCGCCTCTTCAGTGAGGTCAAACAGTCGGTAGGGGACAAAGGCGCGGTCATAGCCGGAACCGGCACCTATAATACTGCAGAGAGTATTGAACTTAGCCGAGAAGCGGAGAAACAAGGTGTGGACGGCCTGCTCTTGGTGGTTCCTTACTACAACAAACCCCCGCAGGAGGGGATGTACCAGCACTTCAAGGCAATCGCGGACAAGACCAGTCTCCCCTGTATCGTCTACAACATCATGGGCCGCACCGGTGTGAACATGACTGATGAGACGACCCTGCGCTTGAGTAAGATCGACAACATTATCGGTACCAAGGAAGCCAGTGGAGACATGAACCAGATTGCCAGAATCATACAGGGCGCGCCGGACTTCAAGGTCTGGAGCGGCGACGACAACCAGACGTTTTTGATGATGTCTATGGGCGGCTATGGCGTGGTGAGCGTGGTCTCCCATCTGGTAGGAAACCAGATCAAGCACATGATGGGGCTTCTACTGGAGGGTGATGTCGAAGGCGCTGCCTCCGAGCACCGCCGTCTGCTTCCTATATTCCTGGGCATGTTCACAGAGTCCAACCCTATCCCGGTGAAGTATGCGGTGAACCAGGTCGGAATGAAAGTGGGTAATCCGAGGTTGCCTATGATTGCGCCGAGCGATAAGGCAATGGCTCACGTCGACGAGCTGCTGAGTCAGTATGATATTGACTTACCGGTCACTGCTTGAGCGGTAGCAGATTTAGCTTCGGTTCATTTACCGGCTAGGTGAATACTGGCTCGACTTGTATGGTCTCGCCGCGGCTGGGTCCGGTGGATATGATTTGGGCCTTGCATCCTACCAACTCCTCCAACCTTCTCACGTAGTTGAGGGCATTCTTAGGAAGCTGGGACAGCTTGGTAGCGCTGGCTGTGGGTTCGTCCCAACCTGGCAACTCTTCAAAGATTGGTTCGCATCGTGCCAGGAGTCCTGTGTTGGCTGGGAACCGGTCTAGGCGCTCGCCGTTCACCGTGTAGCCTACGCAAACCTTGACCGAGTCGAATTCATCCAGTATGTCCAGGCGGGTCAGCACCAGCCCCGTGAACCCGTTGACCAATTGACTGTACCTGGCGGCTACGCCGTCGAACCATCCGATGCGCCGGGCCCGCCCAGTGGTTACGCCAAATTCCTGAGCCTTCTCGCGAATCTCTGAGGCTTCGTCGTCCCGGATCTCCGAGGGCATAGGTCCGCTGCCGACGCGTGTGGAATAGGCCTTGAACACGCCTAAAACGCCCTTGATGGACTGTGGGTTCAGCCCCAGTCCGGTGACGGCCCCTCCGATGGATGGAGAGGAAGACGTGACGAAAGGGTAGGATCCGTGGTCGATGTCGAGAAGGGTACCCTGAGCGCCTTCTAGAAGTACCTTCTTGTTCTGAGCGAGCAGGTCTTGGATGAGCTGTTCGGTAGGTTTGGAATAAGGCGCCATCTGATTGGCCCAAAGTCGGCATTTTGTGAGAACATCGTCCAAGGCTAGAGGCTCGCCGCCGTAGATCTTGGTAATTAAGGCATTCTTATGCCTGAGCGTCTGTTCAACCGTAGGTTCCAGAGCATCCCAGTCCAGTAGGTCCCCGACACGTATGCCCATACGGCCCGTTTTGTCCATGTAGGCGGGTCCAATGCCGCGGCCAGTAGTACCGATGGCCGCCTCGCCCCGAGCTTCCTCTTCCAGGCGGTCTAGGACAACATGGTAGGGCATGATGACGTGTGCGCGTTCGCTGATGAAAAGTTTGCTGGTGTCGATACCACGTGCTGAAATCTCAGTGAGTTCGCCCACCAGCACATCGGGGTCAACAACGACTCCATTACCGATGATTCCGTATACATCAGGCCAACAGATGCCTGAGGGCACCAAGTGTAACTGGAAAGTGCCTTTGTCGTTGACGACAGTATGACCGGCGTTATTACCGCCTGCATAACGGACTACGCTGTCGACTTCCCCGGCAAGGTAGTCGATAACCTTTCCCTTGCCCTCGTCACCCCATTGGCCGCCTATAACGGCGTATGCCGGCATCCCTAATAGCCCGCCTTACACAAAAACATACCGGTCCCCAGGTTGGGGGAATGGCTACACGAGTATAGCAAAATCATTTTCCTTGCGAAAGTAAAGTCACGCAAGGTAACTCAGATTTGTTTTCCGCCAGCTTCGTCCTGATTTTGTGACTGAGGGTCGTGAAATTGCCGTTTGGTGCATATTGACGCAGAATTTTGGCGACAACTATGATCCGGGCGCGCCGTCTAAGCGGTAGAATGGATTTAGCGAATGACTGGCTTAGCTGAATTGATCAGGCCAAGTATATATACAGGTTTGGAAGATTATCATGGCACTAAGAGAAAAACTGGAAGACGACATTAAAATAGCGATGCGCAGTCACGATCAGGCTCGCCTGGATGCGCTGAGGTTCCTGAAGTTTGCTGTCCAGTCCGTTGAAAAAGAGCAGAAGAAAGAACTAGACGACGCAGGCATGATTGATGTGGCCACCAAGCAAGCCAGCGACCGCCGCGACAGCGTCAAAGCCTTTCAGGATGGCGGACGAGACACCATGGCCGCCAAAGAAGCCGCCGAGCTGGCGATCCTGGAAGAGTTCCTTCCACCTCAGATGCCCGTCGATGAGATAATGACGATCATCAAAGCCACCGTCGCCGAGGTTGGCGCCGTTTCCATTCAGGACAAAGGCAAGCTTATGGGCAAGCTGATGCCGCAGACGCGCGGCAAGGCTGATGGCAGTATGGTAAACCAGATGGCGACCGAATACCTGGAGTCTCTATCCTAGTATGAGATTTGGTATTTTGGTGTTCCCCGGCACCTGGAGCGATACTGATTGCTATTACCAGGTCAAGGACATCCTGGGACAGGATGCGGAATACGTCTGGCACGATGAGACTAGCCTCGACGGTTTTGATTCAGTGATCTTACCTGGAGGCTTCTCCTACGGCGACTACCTGCGTCCCGGAGCGATGGCACGGTTCTCGCCGGTTATGGATGCATTGAGCAAGTTTGTGGATTCCGGGCGGACGGCCATCGGCATCTGCAACGGGTTTCAGATTCTCTGTGAGTCTGGGCTTCTGCCTGGGGCCCTCCTCCCCAATCAGCACTTGGAATACCGCTGCCAACCGACGCACTTGCGCACCGAGCGTGCCGATACCCCTTTCACACGGGTTTGCGGTCAGGGACAGCTCTTAGATGTGCCTGTTTCCCATGGAGAGGGCAATTACTTTGCCGATGCGGAGACTCTCACTCAGCTTGAAGAAGAGAGACGAGTGTTGTTCCGATACTGTGACTCCTGGGGCGAGGCCACCGAAGATGCCAATCCCAACGGATCTGCCAACAACATCGCCGGTATCATCAATCAGGCCGGGAACGTGCTTGGGATGATGCCCCATCCGGAGCGGAGCTGCGAGGTCATATTGGGCAGCACGGACGGCAACCTGATATTTGAGTCGATTATAGAAAACTGCAGGCAGGCCTAGACGGCCTGATGGCGGCGGTTGCTCTATCTATCCTTGCCGCTTTTGGGTTCGCTGGGTCAGCCGTCCTAGCCCGGAGGGGCATGCAGGCTATCTTCCCTCTTCCCGGAGTGATGGTCTCGCTTCTGGCCAGCTTTGTTTTTTCCTGTGTCATGGTGCTGCTGTTTGCGTTGTCAGACATCGGCAACATCCCTCAAGCGGCAGTCTTTTGGATCATAGGTCTAGGTGTGATCAACTTCCTGGGAGGAAGGTCACAGAACTTTCTGGCTTCCAACCTGATTGGGGCCTCCCGTTCGAGCTTGTTCATATCCACTCAAGCGCCCTTCGCTGCCATCTTTGCCGTGGCATTCATTGGAGAGACCTTGAATCCTTTGGTGGGTCTGGGTACCGCTGGGATAGTATGCGGTCTGCTCTTGGCCAGTGGCGCCTCTATCCTAGAGGGTTGGAGGGCCGACAAGATATATCTGTTGGGCTACATGATGGCCCTAGGCGCAGGGGCCTCTTATGGAGCGACCAACGTTATGGCCAAACAAGCCATCGGGGTATATGACTCTCCGATCGTAATCACCGCCCTTAGCATGTTGGTCGGCATAATTGTGATATCGCCACTTGTGGGAGCAAGTGCCATTCACAGCGGAGTGATACGTGATAAGGACCAAGGGTTACTGAGGTCGTTGCTTTCATTGCGTTTCGTTGCTTTGGCGGGACTATCATCAGGTATAGCCGTAATCGCCCTCTATTTCGCTGTGCAGCGGGCCGACGTGGTGGTGGTCAGCCCGATAGTGTCAAGTAGCCCTTTGGTAACTCTGTTTCTTTCGCACCTCTTCTTGTCCAGATTGGAACAGGTCACTCCCCAATTGGTCGCCGGAACCCTGCTGGCAATAGTCGGGGTGATCCTGGTGGTTCTGGGAAGATAGGTATGGATAGGCGGCAGCGATGGATGCTATAGCTCTTTCTCTGCTGTCGGGCTTCGGGTTCGGGAGCGCAGCTATATTCGCCAGGGTTGGTATGCAGGGGATGAGTCCTCTTTCTAGCACCCTGCTGTCTGTGATAGTCAGCTTTTGCCCGACGGTCGTCCTTGCCCTGATTTTTGCCTTCTCGGATATAAAAGCCCTGCCCGCGGTGGCGTTGTTCTGGTTTTTCTTGCTGGGCGTGATTAATTTCCTGGGCGGGCGCACCTCCAGTTACCAGGCAATCGGGCGTATAGGCGCGTCGCGGACAGCCGCAGTTCAGAGCACAGCCGCGGTTTTCGCGGCTATCTTCGCCATCACCATAATTGGAGAGCGCCCTCATTTCGTGGTTCTGCTGGGTACGCTGATAGTTGTATCGGGTTTGACTACTGCCTTGGGCAACTCTTTGCGAAACGGTGATGGAGACAGCCGTGGGGCCTGGATTGGGCTAGGCCTCGCGCTTGTAGCGGCAGCTTCTTACGGTGGGACTAATGTCATCGCCAAAGAATTGACTGAAGAATATGGCTCGCCGCTGATGGTCTCCGCCGCTGGATTACTCTTCGGTATCATCCTGCTCTCGCCCTTGGCGGGAGCAGGGATGGTCCGAGAGGTTAAGGAAGCCAAAGGAAACCTGATGTTCGCGGCGTCTGCCGGTCTTTCTGGACTGGCAGCGGCCACTGGAGTTATTGCCCTCTACTTCGCTTTGCAAAGGAACGATGTCACCGTTGTCTCTCCGATAGTCTCTACAAACCCTATCTTCACGCTGGTCCTGGCCCAGATATTCATCTCCCGCATGGAAAACCTGACCAAGTGGTTGTTCTTGGGGGTCGGAATCACGGTCGTAGGGGTGATTGTGGTGAGCGTGGGTAGCACTCTCTAGCTCTAGTGCTCCCTACGCCTGTTCCTTTGTGGCATAATTGGGCTCAGAGTATCGAAAGGGCGATAGATCCCCGCACAAACGGAACCGTTGACGAAAAGGGAGTCTCATGTCAGGACAGATCAAGACGAAACAGATCAATCACGTCACCACCATGGTCAAAGACACTGCCCGAGCCATGAAATTTTACAACGAACTCTTGGGTATCAAGCAGATCGAGAGTCAGGTGCCTAATCCTGAGATTACTTGGTTGCAACTGGATAATGGCATCATGGTCCACCTGATTGAGACCGACGAAGCGCCTGTAAAGCCAGAAAATACTCACCACGCATTCGAGGTCGAGGACTTCGAAGGCACCATGAAGATTCTGGAAGATAATGGCTACGAGATTCTGCGTCACGGCGTGAGATTCGACGGCCAGGGTTTCATGTTCACCCACGACCCAGATGGCAACCGAGTAGAGTTCTGTACCGGTTCCGGCTACTTCCCTGCCCCAGGTCGCCCCGCCTAGACAGCGCATCCGCGTGTACAACCGGGCTTTCATAAGGAGCTTGATCGGCACCATTGGGAAGTTAGGTTGCCGTTGAAAATTTAGGAGAGACAGTGTTCGAGAAGATTCAACATATGGGGTATTTAACCCCTGACCTGGACCGAGCCGTGGCTTGGTTCGAAGAGTCGTTCGGCGCCGTTAAGGGTGGCGGTGGGCCTTTGAACCCTGGCTATGCTATGCCCAGCGGCGGCCGCAATGCTTATGTACAATTCGGTAGCGCTGAGGCCGAACTGCTGGAGCCCACCGACAAGACGGGGCTCTCAAGCGAGGTTCTGACTATGCACCACGTTGGCTACGTGGTGCTCGACATCAACCGGGCCATCGATGAGCTGACTGCTCGTGGGTTTAAGTTTGCCGCCGACAAGCCCAACGTGAACGTATTGGGTCAGACGTTGCTCTACTTCGACTCCACGACCACCAATGGCGTGAAGATGCACATCACCCAACTCCCCGGCGAACCGCCGCCGTCCAACAATGGACTGGAGATTGAGCGCATCGTCCATGCCGGCTACCGGGTTAAAGACTTGGAAGAAGCTATCAAGTGGTATGTGGATAAATTTGACGGCTCGCATATCGGTGGTGGGCCTTCCCGCACCGGCGGCCGCAATGCATTCGTAAACTTCGGCCAGGTGCAGGTTGAATTGATCGAGCCGACGGACCCGGACACCATGGGCGGAGACCACATCATGGATCACGTGGGATACGCCGTAGGCGATATCCCTTCCTGCATCGGTGAATGCGAGTCCCACGGACTGAAGTTCGTGGCCGATACGCCCAACACGAACGCAGTTGGCCAGCAGGTCCTGTACTTCGAGACTGACACCAGTATGGGCTCGAGGATGCACTTGACCCGGCTGCCGGACTAGTTTCCGGCTGGTGGGGCGGCAAACCCAAGCAATATGCAGTCAGATCAAGTTCGTAACATAATCCTGGTGGGATTCATGGCTTCTGGGAAGAGCAGTGTGGGTAGAGCCTTGGCCCGCCGCACCGGCTGGATTAGGGTTGATGCCGATGAAGAGATCGTTTCCAGGGCCGGTAAGCCGATCGCGGATATCTTTCGAGACGCCGGCGAAGATGCTTTCAGGCAGCTTGAACGAGAAGTTACGACCGACATCTGCAAAGAAAGCGGACGTATCATCGCTGCGGGTGGAGGGTCGTTCATTGACGACCAGAACCGTCGAATCATGCTGGAATTTGGGACGGTTTTCTACCTAAGCGCCCGTCCTGATACCATCCATCATAGGGTGACTAGAGGCAACCCCCGCGCACCGGCGCGGCCTATGCTGGCAGGTGGAGACCCACTAGAGCGCATCACTGAACTGCTGGCGCAGCGGGCTCCGGCCTATGCCAATGCTCATTATGCGGTGGAAACGGACGGTTTATCCCCAGAACAGGTAGCCCAGGCCATTATCAAAATATGCGGACCCGGAATCGCGAAAAAGAGTAAATGACGGAGACCTGATCATGGCAAACCAAGACTTGGCGGCAGAAGTGCATCATTCTGGAGGGTCCTATCCGGTTGTTGCTGGCTGGGGGTTGATAAATAGCCTGGGCGACCGGTTTACAGATTTGGGGCTGACCGGCACAGCCTACATCATCACTGATGAGAACGTTATGAACCTTTATGCCCGTAACGTTCAGAGGGCGCTCCAGAGCCGGAATGTAGCCGCCCACTGTTTCATAATCCCCGCCGGAGAGACCAGCAAGAGTTTCGAACTAGCACAGGCGATATACAGCTGGCTGGCTAATCTCAAGGCTGAGCGCGGCCATACCATAATCAGTGTTGGTGGGGGTGTCGCCGGGGATTTGGGCGGGTTTATAGCGGCTACTTACCTGCGAGGTATGGCCTGGGTACAGGTGCCTACCAGTATGGCGGCCATGGTGGATGCCTCAATCGGTGGTAAGGTAGCCGTTAACTTGCCCCAGGCTAAGAATTTGGTAGGGGCCTTCTACCAGCCCAAGGGCGTGTTCGCCGACGTGCAGAGCCTGTCCACTCTCGGAAAAAGAGAACTCAGTGAAGGTTGGGCTGAAGCCATCAAACACGGGTTTATCCTGGATGCCAGCCTGGTTGATGTGTTTGAAGAGCACGCCGAAGCCCTTATGGACGTGGAACCCGAGATCTCTACGGAAGTGATCCGTCGCAGCATGGCAATCAAGGCGAATGTGGTCAGCCAGGATGAGAGAGAAACCCTAGGCATTCGTATCATGCTGAACTACGGGCACACCATCGGCCATGCTCTGGAGTCGTCCACCGAATACGGCCAGTTCTTTCACGGTGAAGGCGTTTCGGTCGGCATGATGGGTGCCGCATCTATGGCCCAAGAGATGGGGTTACATTCACAGGATATAGTTGACCGGCAGCGGCGCTTGTTAGACCGGTTCAATCTGCCGACGTCGGCCAAAGGCGTCAACGTGGATGACATCCTCAAAGGAATGTCTCTTGATAAGAAAGTCCAGGACGGCTCAAAACGCTGGGTGATGCTAGAAGAGGTTGGCCGGTCGGTGGTCAGGACCGATGTGCCCGAAGAGCTAGTGCAGAAGACAGTAAGAGAGCTGGTCAGCTAGTAGTCCGTCGGGGCCAGCTGTCGATCTTCCCGCTGGCGCCTAATCATCATCGTGGCAATGATTAGGCACATGGTCCCTGCTACGCTCAAAAGGACTACCGAGGCCAATGTGGACAGAAATTCCAAGCTATCGGAGTAGGTCGACATCTGGTCTAGGGCCACAGATAGACAGCCACCCAAGATAGTCACTCCGTAGAGGATGCGGATTCGGGCGGCGTTCACGTACCTAGTGGCTGTAGTGCCCAGTTGAGAGCCCACTGATGCCGCACCTAGCATTATGATGGCCATCAGCGGGTCAACGTTGTGGGACAGGGCGTAGATGAATGTTCCCCATGACCCGGTTGCGATGATTTGGAATAGGTCGGTGCCTATGGCTACAGTGGTCGGAACACCCATCCCAAATATCAGGACTGGCATGAGCAGGAACCCCCCTCCCGCTCCCAGTAGTCCGGCGAAAAAGCCTACGCTGAATCCTACCATCACGGGGATAAACACAGATAACTGGTCTATCCCTGAGACGGGCAGAGAAATATAGGTTGGTACTTTTCTAAAGCCTGGTAGCCATATCGCGTGAGGCGGGATGCGCATCCTTTGGACCCGCCGGGCCAAAGACGCCGTAGACACCTCTTCTTTTACAGTCGACGCACTGTGCCGTTGTTTCAGGTGGTCGTAAACGATGAACCCGCCGAGTGCGGCTAGGAATACTATGTACACATAGCGGATTACCGGTCCGATTAGTCCTGACTCTTCTAGCGTCGAGTTCAATTGCTCGGCCAGGTATACACCCGGCAAAGTCCCGATCAGCATTATCAGTCCCAGCCTCAGGTCCACATTTCCGAGGTGACGGTGCTTCAGGGTGTTGATGATTGAGGAACCCATGATCAAGGCCAGGCCGGTACCAACGGCGAATACCGGAGGTACGCCGAACACCAACAATCCGCCGGTGATCAAGAACCCGCCTCCCACGCCAAAGAACCCGCTAAGGGTGCCAACCATGACACCGAGAAGCAGTAGGAGAGCTGGATTGACGGAGACTTCAGCGCTGGGGAACCACATGGTCAGTGGTTGGCCTCATACCGTTTGACCTGGAATCTGCGTAGGCTGGCAATAGACCTCAGCAATACGCTCCAAAAAATGTGAAGAGCGA
>CEVK01107787.1_pt1 | contig 16967 bp, 20 predicted proteins | sample 531501 | NCBI WGS metagenome assembly CEVK01 (sample SAMEA2623794, study PRJEB7988) | marine metagenome | biome: marine biome (ENVO:00000447); feature: mesopelagic zone (ENVO:00000213); material: "saline water (ENVO:00002010), including plankton (ENVO:xxxxxxxx)" | depth 740 m | reverse complement strand
ATGTAATAGGTGTTGTTACAGGCCACCAGCTTCACATCGTGCTTTTTGGAGAATTCGACCAAGGTTGCATTCACGCGACGTTCGTCTTCTTGATCGTGTCGCATCAGTTCAATGTAAAGATCGTCCTGGAATTGCTCTTTCCACCACAACAAGGCTTCTTCCGCTTGATTTTCTCCTATGTTCAACACCTTGGAAGGCACCTCTCCATACAAGCTTCCGGTAAGTACGATGATATCATCCTTGTATTTTGTCACCACTTCCTTATCAATACGCGGAACGTAGTAGAATCCATCGGTATAGGCAATAGACGCCATTTTTGCCAAATTGTGATAGCCCTTTTTGTTTTTGGCGAGCATCACTATTTGATAGCCGTTGTCCTTATGAGATTTGTTGGTATGGTCTTCGCACACAAAGAACTCGCACCCAACGATTGCTTTTAGCTGTTTGTGTTGTTCCTCTTCGCTTAATCCTTTGTTATAATTATTGACAGCTTGCACAAAGTGAAACGCACCCATCATATTCCCTGAATCGGTTAAGGCTACTGCGGGCATCTCATTAGCGGCGGCAGCATTGACCAAGTCTTGTGTAGAAGAAGTGGATTGAAGAATACTGAATTGTGAATGGTTGTGAAGGTGTGCGAAGGCGGTATCTTCGAGCGTTGCGAGATTTTCTTTAATCTCTTCGGAAGAAATAGTTTCAGTAGCTTCCTGTGCCTCTAATTTTCTATGAATGGCTTCTGAGGCTTTCTTCAGATTGAGATGTTTGAGACCGATAAGCGCAATCGGTTTAGGATTGGCTTCCGAAAATTCATCAAAATAATCTGGAGCCACATCTAACGCTTCCGCAGTAAAAATACGTCGGCGTACCAACTCAAAGAAACAACGCGTAGTGGCTTCCACATCGGCAGTAGCATTATGAGCTTCTGCAAAGGGCTCACCAAATAAAAACTCATGTAATTCTGTAAGTGTAGGCAACTTGAATTTTCCACCGCGACCCCCTGGAATCTTACAGAGTTCGGCTGTGGTTTCGGTACAGGTGTCTAAGACAGGGAGTTCTTCTAGTGGGTTCGGCTGACTGAGTCGGTAGAATTCAGCTCCCATGATATTCACATCGAAATCAACGTTCTGTCCAACCACAAAGGTGGTTTTTTCTAATGCTTTTTGAAATGCTGTTGCGACTTCCGCTAGAGGCACCCCTTGTTCTTCGGCAAGGGCCGTAGAAATTCCGTGAATCTGTTCAGAATCATAGGGAATATTAAACCCATCCGGTTTGACGAGAAAATCTTGATGCTCAATAACATTCCCCATCGCATCGTGCAGTTGCCATGCGATCTGAATACACCGTGGCCAATTGTCACTATCGCTCAAGGGGGCATCATAACGCTTGGGTAGTCCGGTGGTTTCCGTATCAAAAATCAGGTACATAGCTGGGCTGTGAGTTTAGAGGATGTTAGGAATTTCTTCCGAAGTAAAAATAAAAAAAGCCCTTGGCACCTCGAAAGAAAGTTGTGCACAATACCTTGAAATTATGAACAAAAAAAAGCCGCTCCCACAAGAGCGGCTTATCATTTTATATTCAAAAATTAGGAGACAACAACCTCAAAATTCTTGGCACTTTGCAAGGCGGTTTTGACACTCTCGCGTTGTTCCGTTAGAATTTTTTTAGTGGTTGGCGGCAACGTCGTGTCGTTAATAATATCATCATATTCTTCGACTGCAGCCTTTTCTCCGGTTTGCACTTCATTCAGGATAGCTTCTTCATCGTTAGAAGTAAAGGTACTTTTAATATCCATCCAGGTACGGTGTGCAACACCAGTAGTACTTCCTCCTTTATCAGGAGTTTCTCCAAAATTTCTGATTTCTGTTTTTAGTTCATGACCAAAATCATAACGATTTTGAGCTTGTTGCGAAAAGAATTGTTGCAGCTTTGCGTTGTCTACAATTTCGGCTGCTTTTTTATAGCCTTTTTCAGCATCGTAATTCTTTTCTAAAAGTTCATTTAACTTATTCGACATTTCTTCTGTATACTTCATCATCTTATCTTTTAAATTACACAAGAAAAGTTTTTTTGTAGGACTCTTGTTTATCCTTATTCCAATACTAATGTAAGGATATCAGAGCGTTCATATCAAGTATTTAACCCTAGTTTAAAGTAAATTAACAGGGTTTAACGAGAAGGCGAAATGTGCCTTAAAAACGTTAAGGTGATTTAACAGAAAAAAAGAATAGTTTGGGGTTAATCGCCCGTGCCATCCGGGTCTTCATCATCTATAGGCTCCTCTTGTTGATACCGAGCGTTCGTAAATTCACCATAATTGAATTTATTAAAATTCTCTCCGGTAGAACCTACAATTGCAGTGAAGTCGAATACACCACTCAATGTTCTCCCTCCGGTATCCCATCTCGTGATCTCAACAAAACCTACACCTTGCGGATGATCTGTGGTAAATATAGATCCTGAGGCGCTTCTAAAGACAGCTACATTCTCACTATCCTTTCCAAAGTTGTAGCGGTTCAGGGTGGGACTGCTAATGGTCATTTCAATAACACCTTGATCTGCTTGTCCTCTGATGGTATAGGTGCCATCTTCATTCTTATTTGCAGAGAGACTGTCGGCAACAAAAAAATAATTTTTTTCGAAATTTCTAGCGAACATAGGCGTATCAATACGCTCATCATCTTCACTGCAAGAAAAAAATGACAGTCCTAGCAAGGCAAAAAGTAGTAGGTAAATTCTCATGATGCTCTTTTTTAGGGAGTTTTGGGTGTCACAAATATAAAATAAAAGTAGAAACTCTTGACTTTCAATTTAAAAATTGTGGTATCTTTGCCGTCCGAAAAAATTATAACCGGGGTCGGGTACCCCAAAAATTAATTACTATGCCTGTTAAAATCAGATTACAACGTCACGGTAAAAAAGGGAATCCTTTTTACTGGATCGTAGCGGCAGACAGCCGTGCTAAAAGAGATGGTAAATTCTTAGAAAAACTAGGAACTTACAATCCAAACGTAAACCCTGCGGAGATCAATCTAGACATAGATGGTTCTGTAAAATGGTTACAAAATGGTGCACAACCTACCGACACAGCACGTGCTATCCTTTCTTACAAAGGTGCTTTATTGAAAAATCACTTGGCTGGTGGTGTCCGTAAAGGGGCATTGACCGAAGAAGAAGCGGAGAAGAAATTCAATGCTTGGTTAGATGATAAGCAAGCGAAAGTAGACGCTAAGAAAGACAATCTTTCGAAAGAAGAAGAAAAAGCGAAAGAAGAAGCCCTTGCTGCTGAAAAAGCCGTGAACGAAGCTCGTATCGCTGCTGCAGCTCCTGTCGAGGAGGAAGCAGAAGCTACCGAAGAGGCAACAGAAGAAACTGCAGCTGCAGTAGACGCTGAAGCTTCTAAAGAAGAAGAGTAAATTTTTTGCGATGCAAAAGAAGGACTGTTTCTTCGTTGGCACGATCGTAAAAAAATACAGCTTTAAAGGGGAAGTCCTCGTCAAATTAGATACCGACGACCCCGAACAATTTTTAGAAATGGAATCAGTTTTTGTGGAACTCCACAACAAATTGATTCCATTTTTTATTGAATCACTTTCCTTACACAAATCCAGCCTGCTTCGCATTCAGTTTGAAGAGGTAGATGATGAAGGTAAGGCAGACGGACTCCTAAAAAAGAAACTATACCTCCCCCTCGATCTTCTTCCTACCTTGGAAGGCAATCAATTTTATTATCATGAGGTCATCGGGTTTACCATCATCGATAAGCACTTCGGAACCGTTGGAACCTTACAATCCGTAAATGATAGCACGCCGCAGCACCTATTTGTCATTGATCATCAGGGAACGGAAGTACTCATTCCTATCAACGACGACATTATTCAAAAGGTAGACCGCAATGCGAAAGAAATTCGCATCGAAGCGCCCGAAGGATTGATTGACATTTACCTTTCCTAAGCCATGTTTCGCTGTAAACAGTTTGAAGTCGCAGACGACCGCTGCGCCATGAAAATCGGGACCGATGGTGTGCTGCTAGGCGCCTGGGCATCCCTCGAAAGGCACCCCGAAACCATCCTCGATATTGGTGCTGGCTCGGGCATCATTTCTTTACAACTAGCGCAACGCTCCAATGCCTCGGTGATCGATGCCGTTGAACTCGAACCCAATGCCTACGAACAATGCACCGAAAATTTTGAGAGTTCTCCCTGGGGCGACCGTCTCTTTTGTTACCATGCCTCCTTTCAAGAATTTGTTGCCGAAATGGACGAGCACTACGACCTCATCATTTCCAATCCTCCGTTTTATTCTGAAAAATACAAAACAAAACATCCAGACAGGGACATGGCACGGTTCTCTGATGCGCTCCCTTTTGAGGAATTGATGGAGGGCGTTTCTGACCTTTTAGCACCAAACGGTTTATTTGCAGTAGTCATTCCACGTAGTGCTTTTGAAGCATTTGTGGCGGTTTCAGAGGCATTCAAGCTATATCCAAAGAGAATTTGCTTTGTAAAAGGCCATGTCGATAGCGAGGTGAAGCGCTGTTTGATAGAATTTTCTTTTCTGAAAAGCGATCCCACAATTGAACATCTTACCATCGAAATTGACCGCCACGAGTACGCCTCAGAATACATCGCGCTAGTCAAAGATTTTTATTTGAAAATGTAGGTCAGTCGCACCGCTCTTTTTACCTTTGTGCTTCAAATCATATTTCTATGAAGCCCGATCTTTTTGAAGCTCCCGATTATTACCAATTAGACGAACTCCTTACCGAAGAGCATAAGCTCATTCGCGACGCCGCTCGCAGCTGGGTGAAGCGTGATGTGTCTCCCATCATTGAAGAATACGCCCAAAAAGCGGAATTCCCTGAACAAATCATTAGCGGCCTTGCCGAAATTGGTGCTTTTGGACCTTATATTCCGGAAGAATACGGTGGTGCAGGGATGGATCAGATTGCCTACGGACTCATCATGCAGGAGATCGAACGCGGCGATAGTGGAGTGCGTTCTACCGCTTCGGTACAATCGTCTTTGGTAATGTACCCCATCTGGAAATACGGTACCGAAGAACAACGTAAAAAGTACCTTCCCAAACTGGCCAGTGGCGAATGGATGGGGTGTTTCGGACTCACAGAGCCGGATCACGGAAGCAATCCCGGTGGCATGACCACCAACTTTAAAGATAAAGGCGATCATTACCTGCTCAACGGTGCCAAACTATGGATTAGCAATGCGCCTTTTGCGCAAGTAGCTGTGGTTTGGGCGAAAAATGAGGAAGGGCGTATTCACGGACTCATCGTAGAACGCGGCATGGAAGGCTTCTCTACTCCTGAAACCCATAACAAATGGTCATTACGTGCTTCAGCTACGGGCGAATTGATCTTTGACAATGTCAAGGTTCCCAAGGAGAACTTATTACCGAACAAATCAGGCTTGGGTGCGCCACTTGGATGTTTGGATTCTGCGCGCTTCGGAATTGCTTGGGGAGCCATTGGTGCTGCGATGGACTGTTATGATACGGCCTTGCGCTATTCCAAAGAACGCATGCAGTTCGGAAAACCTATTGGAAGCTTCCAATTACAACAGAAAAAATTAGCCGAAATGATCACGGAGATCACAAAGGCCCAGCTATTAGCGTGGCGTCTTGGTGTCCTTCGAAACGAAGGGAAAGCCACCAGCGCACAGATCTCGATGGCCAAACGAAACAACGTAGATATGGCGATCAACATTGCACGAGAAGCGCGACAGATCCTTGGTGGAATGGGAATCACCGGAGAGTACAGCATCATGCGTCACAGCATGAACTTAGAAAGTGTGATCACCTACGAAGGTACGCACGACATTCATTTGTTGATCACCGGACTAGACATCACCGGACTCAATGCTTTTAAATAATGGTAAAAATAATTCTAATTAGTCTGCTATTTGCTGTAGGCTTTTGTTCTGAAGCACAAGCGCAATTGAAAGCGCCTGAAGAAGTAAAACTCGATGCTTTTTTATCTGAGGTTGAATACAGCAGTGACAACCCAGATGCTGTAGAACTAGTCTTCTGGCTTCCGCTTGCATTTTGGGAGGTTTCGGTAGCACAAGACGAAACCTTGCGGCAAGAAGATTACTTGGCAATCGCAGATATGGTAAGTGAATACAACCTCTTTGCGGTAGTAAAAGGAAATATCGGTTACTTTGGTGGTGTTACCTACGAAACCGTTGATGCTATTCTGAAAGATTTCTCTGTAACCTATCAAGGAAGTCCGTTAACAGCGATTTCTCAAGATGACCTTTCCGCAGACCTTAAGTCGTTTGCCAACCTCATGCAGCCCATGATGGCCTCAATGCTTGGGCCCTTAGGTGAAAATATGCATTTTATCTTCATGGGATCTCCTAAAGGAGCCATCGATCCTCTTGGTAATGGGGATTTCAGTTTTCAATTGGGAGAATTTCAAAGAACCATTGATTTGCCCTTAGGAAGTTTGTTGGAAGATAAAATTTGCCCAACAGACAACGCCCTACTATCGGGCAAATGGAACTATTGCCCTTTTCACGGAAAAAAACTATCACCAAAACAATAATTCCAATAACCGTCCCACAGCAGAACGTTGAATTTTAGCATCCCTATTTATGATCTCCCAAATTGAACAAAAAATTGCCCCGTATCGTGACACGTTGTTGCATCACCCGTTATATTCAGAAATAAAAACTCCGGAACACTTGCGGCTTTTTATGGAGTATCACGTGTTTGCCGTTTGGGATTTTATGTCGTTGCTGAAAGCATTACAAAACAACCTCACCTGCACTCAAGTGCCGTGGAAACCCAAAGGCAATCCTGAAACGCGCTATTTGATCAATGAAATTGTGTTAGCAGAAGAAACCGATATCAATCGGGCTGGGAAGCGCCAAAGTCATTTTGAAATGTATTTGGATGCTATGGAGAAAGCCGGAGCCAACACCAAAGAGATCACCGGTTTTTTAACCCAATTGGAAACACAAGAAATTGAAGCATTACTTGAAGAGAGTGGGCTTCCTAGTGCAGTGAAAAAATTCTTACGCTTTACGTTTCAAACGATTTCCGAGGACAAAGACCATAAGATCGCCGCGGCTTTTACCTTTGGACGTGAAGATTTGATTCCCGACATGTTTTCAGAAATCATCAAAAACATTCAGCAAAACTTTCCGCAGGAAGACCTCACTGATTTCAAATATTATTTTGATCGGCATATAGAATTGGACGGAGATGAACACGGGCCTATGGCCTTGGCGATGATCGAACAACTTTGTGGTAACGACGGTGCGAAATGGCGCGAGGTGGAACACACTGTAGTTGCTTCACTTCAGGCCAGAGAACAGTTATGGGAAGGCGTGCTTTCGGAAATTTTAGCACTCCAAACCGCATAACCATATTCCCTTATCGTATCTTTAGGGAAAGATAAACCATGTCTTCCCAGCGTAGGATTTCAAAAGCATATAATACTGCAAGACGCATCCCTTTTAATGACACTTCTAAATTCGTCATATTTAGTGATTGTCATCGAGGTGATAATAGCTTTGCTGATGATTTTGCAAACAACGGAAACACCTATTTTCACGCGCTAACCCATTATTATAAAGAAGGTTTTACCTATTGTGAATTAGGGGATGGAGACGAACTGTGGGAGAATCGGAAGTTTTCATCTATTCTGGAAGCCCACAAGAATGTCTTCATGCTGATGAAACAATTCTTTGAAGAGCATCGTCTGTATCGCTTACTAGGCAATCATGACATGGTGTATCGTGAAGAAAGCTATGTATCTAAGCATCTACATTCATATTTTAACAAAGTAACCGGAAAAGAAGACCCGCTTTTCCCTTGTATTGAATTCTCTGAAGGACTGGTATTAGAGCACGAAGAGACCGGTCAAGAGATCTTTATGCTCCATGGACATCAAGCGGAATGGATGAATTATCGCGGTTGGAAATGGAATCGATTTATGGTGCGTGCCTTATGGCGACAACTTCAGATCTTTGGTATTGGCGATCCTACGAGTCCGGCGAAAAACTACCTAGAGCTCTTGAAGGTAGAACGTCGATTCAAAAAATGGATCCTTGAACATCAAAATAAGATAACCATCATAGGACATACGCATCGACCTCGCTTTCCGGAACCGAATGAAATTCCGTTGTTCAACGATGGAAGTTGCGTCCACCCTAGAAGCATTACCGGAATTGAAATTGAAAAGGGTGCCATATCCCTTATAAAATGGCAAATAGCCTCTACGGAAAGCGGTACATTAAAGATCATTAGAGTACTCCTTGAAGGGCCTCAACCCTTGGCAAGTTACCAAACCTAGCAAGATTTATATAAATTTTAAGAAGGTTATTAAAACGAAACTTGCCTAAAGCACGTATATAAGTTGCTATGAGATCTATAAAAACCCTATTCACGACAATCCTCGGTTGTCTTTTGGTGCTATGTGTTGCGTGTTCACAGGAAAATACAAGCAGCCAAGGTAAACCTTCGAACACCGACAATGAAAATGCGCTTGCTTTCCGATACGTGGCATTGGGAGATAGTTACACCTACGGACAAGGAGTTTGTAGTAATTGTGGATTTCCCCGTCAGTTATTAGATTCTATTAATGAAGAACCTGATTACAATGGAAGCCTGTATAGTATTGCCCAAACGGGTTGGACAACCACCGATTTACTTAGAGCAATTGAAAGATCAGATCCCTCTGCAGATGCAGATATCGTAACGCTTTTAATTGGAGTCAACAACCAATATCAAGGTCGGCCCTTTTCGGTATATGAGGAAGAATTTCCACGTTTGCTAGACGAGGCAATTACTTTAGCCAGAGGAGAGGCATCAAATGTTATTGTGATTTCAATCCCGGATTATGTTTATACTCCTTTCGGGCAAACACTTTCAAATAAAGAAGCAGTCTCTCAAGAGATCGATCAATACAATCAATTTGCCTTACAAACAGCTGCGGCGCGTGGAGTCACCTATCTGAACATCACAGATATCACACGAAGAGGGGTTGAAGAACCCGACTTAGTTTCCGGCGACGGATTGCATCCTTCTCGTAAAGCGTACCGCTTATTTGTTGAGAGAATTTATTTAAATGCACTAGGAATTTTAGTGGATTAGCTTTCCGGCGCTAGTTCAATGGTGAGCCCATTAAGAGCGTCGTGAATATGAAGCTGGCAGCCCAAGCGACTATTCTCTTGTACGTGAAAGGCCTCTGCCAACATCGCATCTTCATCATAGCTCATTTCCGGAAGTTCATGATCGCTCAATACGTAACATTGACAAGAAGCACACATCGCCATGCCACCACAGATACCGATGGTACCTTCTGGAGCTAATTCATAAGAACGAACCAACTCCATGACATTCATATTCATATCGGTAGGGGCATCCACCGTATGATGTTGACCTTGCCGGTCTATAATCGTGACTTTGATGTCCTGCATTAATTAATCGCTTTAACCACGGCTTTCGGTGCCTCTTTTTTTGTGCCGTCAAAACCTTCTACTCCGCCTACCGTCGTATACTTCATTACATAACGTCTATCAGGGAAAATGCGCTGGTATGCGCTTTGACACATGAGTGTTGCCTCATGAAAGCCACAAAGGATCAATTTGAGTTTTCCGGGATAGGTATTTACATCGCCAATCGCGTAGATTCCGGGAATGTTTGTTTGATAATCTAACGTATTATCCACCTTAATAGCATTCTTTTCAATTTCAAGGCCCCAATCGGCAATAGGCCCTAACTTAGGTGCCAGTCCAAAAAGCGGCACAAAATGATCGCAATCGTGATTAGAAACTTCCGCACCGCGTTTTATCGAGACCCCTTCTACACGGCCTTCTCCAAAGACGTCAACGACCTCGGCTGGAGTGATCAAATTAATTTTACCTTGATCCTTAAGGTCTTGTACTTTTTCTACACTGTCTAACGCTCCGCGGAATTCATTACGGCGGTGTACCAAGGTGACGCTTTTGGCCACATCTGCTAAAAAAATCGACCAATCCAAAGCTGAATCACCTCCCCCAGCAATCACCACTTTTTTATCACGGTACATCTCGGGTTCTCGAATCATATACTCTACTCCGCGATCTTCGTAATCTTTTAATGATGTAATAGGGGGTTTTCTGGGCTCGAAACTACCCAAACCTCCGGCAATCGCCACCACAGGCGCTTGGTGTCGCGTTCCTTTATTGGTGGTGACAATAAACGAGCCATCCTCCTGTTTTTCGATGGTTTCAGCGCGTTCCCCTAAGGTAAATCCCGGTTGAAACGGTTCAATTTGTTTCATTAGGTTCTTTACCAAATCTCCGGCAAGTACTTCAGGAAAGGCGGGGATGTCATAAATTGGTTTTTTGGGGTAGATCTCAGCGCATTGTCCTCCCGGCTGCGGCAAGGCATCGATGAGATGGCATTTCAACTTCAACAATCCAGCTTCAAAAACGGTGAAAAGCCCCGTAGGGCCAGCACCAATAATAAGTATATCTGTGGTAATCATGAATTTTTCTGTGTAATTTCTAGCAACATGCAAGCGCGACAATACCTTGCCCGGATCGACATTCGTACATCAATCACTACACTTCGACGTTGATTACTTGCTCAATTTGTGGCGCGTGTTTTTTGATCGTCATTTCAACACCGCTCTTTAGGGTCATTTGGTTTACACTGCAACCTACACATGCTCCTTCCAACTGAACCCGAACTACCGTTCCGTTATCAATAGAAAGCAGAGAGATATCTCCTCCGTCGCTTTGCAAGAAGGGTCGAATCTCCTCTAAAGCGATCTGCACTTTCTGTTCTAATTCGTTGTCTGTCATATTATTTTTTTACCGCACTACAACCAGCCATTGTAGTAATTTTAATTGCTTCCGTTGGGGGAAGATCTTCGTTTCTGCGAACGGTTTCCTCAACAACGCGTTTTGTAACGTCCTCAAAGGCTTCCTCTGTGGTAGTGGCAGTTTGTAAGGCCGCCGGCCGTCCCACATCTCCAGCTTCACGAATGCTTTGCACCAAAGGAATCTCTCCCAAATAAGGAATGTCAAGATCTTCCGAAAGGTTTTTAGCTCCTCCTTTTCCGAAGATAAAATATTTATTCTCAGGCAATTCTTCCGGAGAAAAATACGCCATATTTTCAACGACACCAAGCACCGGTACCTGAATACTTTCCTGACGGAACATTGCCACCCCTTTTCGCGCATCTGCCAGTGCTACCGTTTGCGGCGTACTAACAATAACCGCACCGGTGATAGGTAAAGACTGCATAATACTTAAATGAATATCGCCTGTACCGGGAGGCAAGTCTACCAGCATGAAATCAAGTTCTCCCCAATCGGCATCAAAAATCAACTGATTGAGGGCCTTAGCCGCCATCGGTCCGCGCCAAATTACGGCTTGATTGGGCTGTGTAAAAAATCCTATTGACAATATTTTGACGCCGTAGTTTTCAATGGGCTTCATCTTACTTTTTCCGTTGACCGTAACAGAAAGGGGGCGCTCTGTAAATACATCGAACATCATAGGGATAGAAGGACCGTAGATATCAGCATCTAATATCCCCACCTTGAAGCCCATCTTAGACAAGGTGACTGCCAGGTTGGCTGTGACGGTAGATTTTCCCACACCACCCTTTCCGGAAGCGACCGCCACGATGTTCTTAATTCCGGGAATAGGTTTTCCTTTGATCAAATTTGCCGGCTTCTTTTCAGGTGCTTCTACTTTGATGTTCACCTCCACTTGAGCCTCTTTTGAAATTCGCTCTTGAATGGTTTTCTTTATGTCGGCTTCAGCTCTTTTCTTAATGTGCATTGCCGGAGTGCTTAAGACCACATCTACTATGATCTCGTCGGCAAATGTGACCACATTCTTAATGGCACCACTTTCCACCATGTTCTTTCCTTCTCCCGCTACCGAAATAGTTGCTAATGCATCAAGGATTTCTTGCTTCTTAAACTTCATAAATCACTGCCAAAATTTAGATTCATTCTAAAGTGCAAATATAACGGTTAATCTTCGGATTACGAAGCTACTCTATCGAAATGATAGATGCCTCGATCAAGCGGTCTGATCAAAAAAATTTAATACATTCCGGGAGGTAGTTCTTTCATTGGATCCCAAAAAAGGCTTTCAAAATCAGTGACCTTATTTTCTACCACGGTAACTCCTTCACTTTCCAGTAACTGTTGCATCAAATTGGTGCCGTCAAAATAGTGTTTTCCTGTTAACAGGCCGTTTCGGTTCACCACTCGATGTGCCGGCACGTCTTCTTCTGTTCCGCTGGCATTCATAGCCCAACCCACCATACGCGCACTTCCTGCTTGTCCCAAATATTTTGCAATAGCTCCATAATTGGTAACTCTTCCGTGGGGGATTTTTCTTGCTACGTCATATACGCGCTGAAAAAAAGACGGTTCTTGTTTCATCCAAAAATTTTAAATGCGGTAATCACAGATATAATTGCCGTGATCGCTCCGATAATATAATTCATATTAACACCAAGACGCGATTGGTCCTCTTTCTTGCGGAAGAATTGAACATATAGAATTAACATGGCAAAAGTTCCTATTCCTGATGCCAAAACAGTAGCCCATAAGGCGGGTTGCTGAAAAGTAAACCAGCCGAATCCAGCAAAAGTAATGCTGATGTAAACCCAATACGGAAGCGGAAGCAAATTAAGAGCTCCTAAGAACATTCCGTTGAAAAACCGATTGGTCTTCGAACGCTGAAAGCCTTCCGGAACCGGCCGCCGTGTGTCTTTTGCGATCAAGAAAAAATACAAAGTGATACAGATGAAGATACCCAATGCTACTTCCTGCAATCGGTCTACGTATTCAGGATGACGGTCTAACAAACGGGCAAAAAGCAACGCAACATACGTTTGAATACAGACGGTTACACAAACCCCAATAGAAAATAGAACGCCCTTTTTTCGGCCTTCTTTCATGCTGATCTTAGCCGCAGACATATTAAGCAAGCCCGGAGGAATCACTCCCACGAATGCCGCAAGAAAACCAATGATAAAATTGAGTAATACCGACATGAATGTGTCTTACAGGGTCTTCACAAATGTACTTATTTGAAGCGAAACCGAAGATACGTAATTTTTTTACCCTCCTCTAAGTACTGCTGTTCATAGAACGTTTGGATACTCGTCACTTCTTTTGGAGCATGTGGATTGCCGTACACATCATGATGGGCATATTCAATATCTAGTTCTTTTCCTTGCAACAACCCCAAGGTATAGCCATGCATAAATTCACTGTCGGTTTTAAGATGTACGGCCCCTTCCGGTTTTAGGATGTGTTTGTATTTCGACAAAAATTCGGGGTTTGTTAGTCGGTGTTTCGTACGCTTGTACTTAATCTGTGGATCAGGAAAGGTGATCCATATTTCGCTCACTTCATTTTCCGCAAACAAATGATCGATCAACTCAATCTGCGTACGTAAAAACCCGACATTTTTCAGGTTATCTTCCAGTGCTGTTTTCGCACCTCGCCACATGCGCGCACCTTTAATATCGATCCCTAAAAAATTCTTTTCAGGATACGCTTTGGCCAAATTAACGCTGTATTCACCTTTTCCGCAGCCTAATTCTAACACGATGGGCTGGTCGTTTTTAAAGAATTGTGCGCCCCAATTTCCTTTTAAGCCGAAGGCATCTTCAAAAACCTCCTCCCGTGTTGGTTGGATCACATTTTCGAAGGTTTCATTCTCACGAAATCGTTTCAATTTGTTTTTACTTCCCACAGAAATAATATGTCATTAAAATTTAGGTAAAAGTAAGGAAATATTCCAGCGTCCCTAGTTTGCGTACCTTTGTTTTTACCCAAAGCTTAGAACCTAACAAAAACCCTTGAATACACAAAAAACCATACTCGTTGCCCCTCTGTATTGGGGGCTTGGTCACGCCACGCGATGTATCCCTATTATCCGTGCCCTTTTGGAGCGCGATTACAATGTCATCTTAGCTTCCGATGGAGAAGCGTTAGCATTGCTTCGGAAAGAATTTCCTGAGTTACGAAGCATGGAGCTACCGGCCTATAATATTTCGTACACCAAGAAAGGAAGTTGGTTCAAGTTGAAAATGCTTCTGAAACTTCCGCATCTTCAGAAAACCATAAAAGCAGAGAAAAAGGCCATTAAAAAATTGGTGTCTTCCGAAGCGATCCACGGAATCATTAGTGATAATAGAATGGGCGTTCGAGACAAAAGGGTGCCCTCTGTGTTCATTACGCATCAACTACAGGTTCTTTCCGGAAGCACCTCCTTTGCTACGACGAAAATCCATCAGAAATACATTCGAAAATTTGATCATTGCTGGGTGCCCGATGCCGCCGGACCCTATAACTTAAGTGGAAAGTTAGGACATTTAACCAATAACTCCTTTCCGGTTACTTATATGGGGCCGCTGAGTAGAATGAAAGCACAAAAGCGACCCAAGAAATACGACTACATTGCGGTACTTTCAGGGCCTGAACCACAACGCACCTTGTTGGAAGAGAAGTTGATTGCGGCTTTTAAAGAGACCAACTTAAAACTCTTATTGGTACAAGGCAAAGTTGCTGAAGAACAGGCATTACTTAAAAAGAACAATATTCGCGTGGTCAATTACTTGCAAACCGAAGCACTAGAAAAAGCCCTTAATGAAAGTGCGTGTGTCATCGCGCGCTCGGGCTATACTACCATTATGGATCTTGCGGCTCTGCAGAAAGATGCCTTTCTTATTCCCACTCCCGGACAGTATGAACAAAAATATTTGGCGAAGCAGTTAAAGCAAAAAGGGATGATTCCTTCGTGTTCTCAAGAGAAGTTTTCGATTAAGAGGCTAGGTCAGGTTTGGGTTTACAAAGGATTTCACCAGCCTTTTGAGAGTCCGGATTTCGATGCTTTATTTCGTTTTTTCGAGCGTAAATGAAAATTCTGAACCTACTTCAAACTGACTCTCCACGTAGATCTTTTCATTATGAGCTTCTACAATATGCTTTACGATAGAAAGCCCCAAACCGCTGCCACCTACTTTTCTAGATCCGCTTTTGTCTACTCTAAAAAAACGTTCAAAAAGTCGCGGAATATGTTCTTCCTTGATCCCCTCACCGTTATCTGAAATTCGCACGATCACCTTATTTTTAATAAGATCTTCGATACTCACTTCTGTCGTTCCGCCATTGACGCCATATTTAATAGAATTCTCCACCAAATTCGTGAGCACCTGTTGCATCCGCTCTCGATCTGCATTCACAAAAATACTGTCTTCATAATCTATGTCGAAAGTAAGAGAGATGTTCTTTTTAGCGGCTTTCATTTCTAAAAGATCGAACACATTTTGAACCAATTCGATGATATTAAAATCCTCTCGATTCAGGTGAAGACCGCCGGCCTCTAATTTGGTGATCATGTCCAAATCTTTGATGATATAGATGAGACGTTCTACCCCTTTATTGGCGCGTTGTAAATACTTTTTTCGAACAGATTTATCTTTATAAGCCCCCTCCAGAAGCGTTAGAATATAGCCTTGCACCGTAAACAAAGGTGTTTTCAGTTCGTGTGAAACATTCCCTATAAATTCTTTTCGGTAGTTCTCCCGAATTTTCAAGGTTTCGATCTCCAACTTTTTATTCTCTGCGAAACGCTCTACCTGTTTGGTAAGCGTTTCCATATCGGTAGTGATCTGTTGGGGTGAAAATGTGGTTGCATCCAGCAACTTCACATCGTTGTAAATTTTTTGGATACGCTTGTAGATAAAGCGTTCTACACGATTCTGGATGATAAAAAAGGAAAAGATATAACTAATGACGAAAAAAAGGAGTAACCACCAATACGACATCGAGCCTTCCATATAAAAAAAAACACCCATAATGAGTGTTAGGAAAAGCGTGATATAGGTAGAGGTATAAGCAGCGAACTTATACGTTTTCTTAAAACTTTTTTTAGCCATTTACACTACAAACTTATAGCCTACTCCTTTCACGGTTTTAAATCTGTCGTCGCCTAATTTTTCACGTAGCTTCCGAATGTGCACATCAATGGTTCTTCCACCAACTACGACTTCATTTCCCCAAACGCGATCTAAAATATCTTCGCGCTTAAAAACCTTACCGGGCTTAGAGGCCAATAAAGATAATAATTCAAATTCTTTTCGTGGCAACACCATTTCATCTTTTCCAACTACAATTTTGTACTCTTCTCGATTGATGGTAAGATTTCCTAGTTTTATTTTGCTTTCTTGAGCATCACTCTCTTTAAAACGTCGTAACAACGCTTTTACTTTGCTCACCAGTACTTTGGGTTTTATGGGTTTTGTAATGTAATCATCGGCACCGGCATCGAAACCAGCTACCTGAGAATAATCTTCTCCGCGAGCGGTCAAGAAGGTAATAACGGTTTCAGAAAGTTCTGGGACCTCTCGAATCTTTTCACAGGCTTCAATCCCATCCATTTCAGGCATCATTACATCTAGTATGATCAAATGCGGTTTGTGTTTTTTAGCTTTTGCGATCGCTTCCACTCCGTTGTCGGCAGTAATCACTTCGTATCCTTCCGAAGAGAGATTGTAACCTACAATTTCTAAAATATCCGGTTCATCATCTACCAATAATATTTTCGTGTCTTTTTTCTTCATAAGAGCTGGGCATTTATACGCCTCTAAAGATACTATATAAATCCCTATGGGATAAAAAGCATCTATTATTGTTAACGATTCGGTAACATACTAAGAGAACAGAAGCAAGTTGGTACGGTTATGGATGTTATGTTTACGTTAAAGACCGTATAATCTTGAAAATCGCACAAGTATTTTGTATTTTTGCGCTTTATCAAAACTAAAAATTATAGAATGAAAAAAATTACTCTTTTAGCAGCCTTGTTCGTAAGTGTTGCTTCTTTTGCACAGTTCGCTGGTACCAGCTTTGAGGAGCCAGGACTTTTTGGTGTTCAGTATGTGGATACCGGGGATCCTAGCGTTGCCCACGACTTGGTAA
>CEVK01051582.1_pt1 | contig 17187 bp, 16 predicted proteins | sample 531501 | NCBI WGS metagenome assembly CEVK01 (sample SAMEA2623794, study PRJEB7988) | marine metagenome | biome: marine biome (ENVO:00000447); feature: mesopelagic zone (ENVO:00000213); material: "saline water (ENVO:00002010), including plankton (ENVO:xxxxxxxx)" | depth 740 m | reverse complement strand
AAGTGGATGGGCTAGAATCGGGTTTGGCCGATTAGTTAAGCGAGAGTTTTACCCTTAAATTCCTGGAGCTGCGGAAAAGGAGTAACGCATTTCGCTCAGGGACCGGGAGCATAGCCGCGATTTCAATGCCATAGTGGTCACGGAGATTGTGAAGAGTAAGACCACGGTACCCGATCAGGTCACAAGTACGTACGAAGGTTATCTCGGGCAAGCCGAAGCTTGAACGAAGCCGATGGAGAGCAAAGGTTTTGGAAAGGGGTTTCGCTGAACGCATCGTGCTGGATTGACGACCGAATCCTGGCAAACTAGACAGTTAAAAGTTAAATAGACCAGTGATTTTAGAGATTAGATGAAATGAGATTATCCCTACGGATTAATCATATTTACCGGGGTTGGTGGCTAGCTGGACTTGGCGCGGTTGTTATGGCTCTCGGGACAGTCCCGTTGTTCCAAGGTATGCCTGTATGGAATCCAGTACTGAGAAATGCGTTTGGATGGACCGCTGGACAGATGTCTTGGGCCTTTGCGGTGACTCGAATCGAAGGTGGTATCCTCGGCCCTCTAGAAGGGATTCTCATAGAGCGTTTGGGACCGCGTCGGATGGTCTCGATCGGCCTCCCCATATTGGGAGCTGGTTTCATTTTTCTGAGCCAGACGTCCGAACTTTGGCACCTTTACGCTTCTTTTGGAATCATGAGCTTTGGAGCCGCTTTGGGCGGTTGGCTGCCAATGATGACCGTCATGAACCATTGGTTCGTCCGCAAAAAAACGCAGGCGATGGCGGTGGTCATGGAAGGGTTTGCTGTCGGAGGGATTGGCATACCATTTTTCCTTGCTTGGTGTATAGGGGGTACTGACCCAAATATCGCCGAACGATTCGGTTGGAGCACAACTTCTTTTGGCGTAGGCATCACGATAATACTATTTGCATTCCCGCTGGCTTGGTTGATACGCAATAGACCAGAAGAGGTCGGGTTACGCCCGGATGGAGATGTAGATGATAGATGCGACTCTTTAACGAATTCTGGTACCTCAGCCACTACAGAGACGGAGTTGGTTGGTTATTCCTGGCAGCAGGCCATAAGGACGCGTACATTTTGGTTGATTAGCTTCGGACATGCATGTTCATCTATCGTCATAGTGAGCATCATGGTGCATCTTGGGTTACTTCTCGATGATAGGGGTTATTCTTTACCGACGATTAGCGCGATCGTGGGTACCTATACCGGCGTTAATGCGGTATTTATCTTGATTGGAGGTTATCTGGGAGACCGTGTGCCGATACGTTTCGCAGCATTTGGATTCTCATTTATACAGTCTTTCGCAGTAGTGATCTTGGTTTTTAACGATGGTATAGGGATGGCGTTTTTGTTTGCGGTTGTATTGGGGATTGGATTTGGTGGGCGAACCCCTGTGACAACCTCGATTAGGGGTGTTTATTTTGGGCGGCGAGCTTTTGCTGCCATTACGGGTATGTCTATGGTACCCATGAATGTCATGTTATTCGCAGCGCCGCTTTTCGCCGGGTATATGCGAGACGCTACGGGATCCTACACTATCCCATTCTTGGTCATAGCCATCGTTTGTATGTTCGGCTCGTGTTTGTTTTTGCTATTAGGGAACCCGCCTACGTTCCTTGAAACTAGCCAATCTTCCCAATCAAATTGAACCTATGACCCTACATGAGGAACCGAGCAGTGCGAAATAACGGTAATCTTGTATTCCGGCCATGATTTCTGATTTTGGTTGGCGGAAGTACAGATCTAAAAGTGAAACGGCTTCGATTGTTCTGTCGGCCGATCCGGTTCAGAGTTTCATCATAAACGAGTGCTGTTTCGGACCAACCTGCACGTGGTACCTGGACGTTTTATAAGTTGGCGTTCCGCCCTATTCGAACCTGTCGGGGCGGTAGTCGCTCAAGAATTCCACCTGTGCTCCATCCACTATCTCCATAGTAGCCATCTGGGCCATGAGCGGTGCTAGGGTGACTCCACTGTGGGTCAAGGCCAAGTATAGGTTGGGTGCTTTTCGCGAGAAGCCAATCACCGGGAAGCCATCTAAGGGCATGGGCCGGTAGCCAACGGGCACTGGTATGGCCGAAGCACCTTTGAGGGCAGGAACGTATTCTGCCGCCCGCGCCAGCAGTTCGTCAGCGTGGGGTTGTGTATCGTCTCTGGCCAGGCTCTCTTGGCTGCCTTCCCCGATCATGGCTGTACCGTCTATGGATTGCCTCAAGTGAATCTCGGGTCGTCCTGTTTCCAGTGGTGGGGCGTATACCACCGATACGTTGGACAGCAGTGGCTGAGAGATGGGGTTGGTGCGAATCACCACGCCTGGGCTGTCCTGCTGGGGTATAGATATCCCGGCCATCGCCGCCAAAGGGGTGTTGTCCACGCCACCAGCCAGCACGACCACGTCGGATTCGATGTTTATTCCGCCTGCCACGACCTTGGCGGAGCTGGAATCCGATGTTATGTCAGTGACCTCAGTCTCAAGCATGGCGGTTGCTCCGTGCTTGGTGGCTACCCGGATACAGGCTTCCGCCGCGAGCGTGGGTTCCACTGCGCCGTCTAGTTCGCAATAGATGGCCGCCGTTACATTTCCAGGAGAGATTGAGGGCTCCAGTTCCGACATTTGGATGCCGTCTAGAATCTGGCAGGGGTACCCCCAAGAGTGGAGCTGCGCGGCACGAGATTTAAGCTCTGCCGCTCCTTCTTTCGTGGCAGCCCATTCCATCTGCCCGCCCCAGCGCAGGCCGATGTCGATGTCCAGGTTCTTGGCGAACCGGTCCCACATGACTAATGAACGGCGGTTGAAGTTGTGATAGGAAACGGGATGCTTTGCGGTGGCGTTGATCCAGGCAAAGGAATGGCTGGTGGCTCCGCTGCCGGGTAGGCTTCGGTCGATAACCGTTACGGCCGCGCCGCGTTTGGCGAGGGAATGAGCGATGGCGGCGCCGACTATACCGGCGCCGACCACGGTTACTTTGACCAGTTTGCTAGAAGGACCGGTTGACATAAAAACCTCAGACCAGATGGACGAATCTGCCCTATTATCCAGTCTAAGGTCAACAAGACTCAAGGTGCGATTAAAATAGCAATCACAGCCACAGCGATAGCGCCCCGTTTCTTTCCTTTTCTTGAAACTCTACAGGGCTTGGGATTTGGTGTGCTCGTCGACATTTGTGTGTTCCCAGCCTGCGAGATCGGCGTGGAACCCGCGCATCTCGTTGGAGAGCACTTCGATGAAGTTCCGTACGGCCTGTCCCAGAAACTTGCCCTTCAATGTGCAGACTCCGATGACCGAGGATTCGAAGATGTGGTCCAGGCGCACCACGCCAAGCCGGTCGTGATCCCTTTGGTGGAGCGTGAAATCGGCGCAGACGGCAACACCCATGCCAGTCTCGACATAGCGTTTGATGGACTCGGTGTCGTCCAATGCCAATACAACGTCCCAAGTCACTCCCTGGTTTCTCAGTTCCTGCTCTACCCTCTGCCGAGTTAGACTCTCTGGACCTGACAATATTAGCGGCCAAGGAGACAGGTCTTGCAAGGTCACGCTGGCCCGTTTTAACAGGGGATGGTCTAGGGGAGTCATTAGGCATACATCGAATCGGAATAACTCCTGGAATTCTAGGTCTGGGTCTTCCGAGGGCGGCGGCGCGCAGAATGCCAGGTCGACCTCGCCGGACCGCACTAGGCGTAGCAAAGGCGTGTACGGGCGCGCCAATAGCTGTATCCGAACATCAGGGTAGGTCTGACTGAAGACCTGGATGCCCGATGGCAGGTGATGCATCACCAAGTCCGGGTAGGCGCCAACGACGAATGATCCGCGGCGTTCGTTATAGTCCATCTGGGTCTTTAGGGCGTCCACAGCATGGACCACAGGTGTAACCAATTCCAGCAGGATAGACCCTTCTGATGTGAGCTGAATCGGTCGCTTTATGCGGTCGAAAAGCACGATCTCTAATTCATCTTCGAGCTTGCGAAGATGGGTAGTGACCGTCGGCTGACCCAATGCCAGTGTACGGGCCGCCTTTGAGACGCTTCGCAGCCGGGCTACGTGGTAAAAACTGACAAGCTGCCGCAATTCCATTTGGCGTTGCCTCCCTAATTGCCATCACGACTGGCAATATAACATATCAATCTCTGCAAGGGTAGTAGGAGCCGGGTTTCCATAACGTCTGAGGTTCTGAGACTCTCTATGCAGTATTCAACGTCGCGTTCAATCGACCAGTGATCATCGCGATATAGGATGTTTTTTCGAGAGCTTCTACAAGTTTGATCTGGGTTGACTGTCATCATAGAGGCCCGAGATTTGGAGACGCGTTGTTTCTACGCTGAATAAACGAATAAACACCGCAGCGGCAAGAACGTTAGAAGCTTAATCCAGTTCTATCAGAGGGTCGTTGGTGCGGACGGAGTCCATGGGCTGGACCATAATCTCTTTGACAACGCCATCTCTGGTAGCGCGGATGCTCTGCTCCATCTTCATAGCCTCAACCACGCATACTTCCTGGCCGGCGGTCACCGATTCTCCGGGGCGAACTAGGATGGAGATAACGCGTCCGGACAAAGGTGACACGATGATATTGTCAGGGGCTGAGCTGGCGGAACCACGCGTAATGGGAGGCGGTTCCAGGATACCGCGGGTCTGAGTGCGCCCACGCCGAGGGCGTACTGGCGGTGGACTAGGCAGGCCTTCTATTTCCACCAGGAAGGTCTCGCCTTCAACGGTTACCTGAACCGGGGATTGGGTCAGATCACCTACTTCGACTTCGTACCAGTTATCCCCAACCTTTACCCGAAGGGTAGTTACTGCCAACCCCGGTTCCCCAGTGTTCGGGAAAGAAGCTGCTCCCGGCGCCCGTAGACGCGCCACGGACTGAAGGGGGCAAGCGAGACAGGCTGAGCGGACTTCATGGTCATAGCGAGGGATACCCCAATGGCAGCGGCGATTTCACGTTCGCCGTTCTCGTGTCCAGTTTTGTGACCATTCTTGGCGTCGTTAGCATTGCCGCTTTTGTGTCCGTTGCCGTTCTTATGCATCTTTCCGTTGCTGCATTTATTTTGAGCCCTAATCTGAAATTCTTCGAGCCAGATAGGCATGGAGCCGGTATGGTATGTGGCCGCCACAAATTCTTTGGTGGCCAGGATATCCCGTAACAATGGGACGTTGCATTTGACGCCTTCTACACGGAACTCCAACAGAGCCCGTTGTAGGGTTTTTATCGCTTGATCGCGATCCTTGCCCCAGGCCATAATCTTAGCCATAAGCGGCTCGTAGTCTAACTGAACGGTGTAATTGTTGCAAAGCGCGGAGTCGATGCGGATGAATTCGCCCTCAGGCTGGTGCAGGTCTGTGATATCGCCCGCATCTGGCATGAATGTCTTGGGGTCTTCGGGATATACCCTGACTTCGATGGCATGGCCGTTGATGGAGACATCCTCCTGGCTTATCGGCAGGGTCTCTCCAGCCGCAGCCTGAATCTGAAGTTCGACTAGGTCTAGTCCGGTCACCAGTTCTGTGACGCCGTGTTCGACTTGGAGCCTCGTGTTCATCTCAAGGAAGAAAACACTGCCGTCTGCCGAAACCAAAAACTCGACGGTGCCCAGGCTGGTATAGCCGATGAACTTTCCAAGTTTAGTCGCTAGGCTACTGACCCGCCGGCGCAGCCTTGGGGTCAATTTTGCCGAGGAAGGTGTTTCCTCCACCAGTTTCTGATTGCGTCTTTGTACGGAGCAGTCACGCTCGTGGAGGTGGACTAGGTTACCGTGCTTGTCGCCAAGAAGCTGTACCTCAATATGGGAGGCGTCTTTCAGATACCGTTCGAAGAATAGACGAGAGCTGCCAAACGCGCTCTCTGCAATCTGCCTGGTCCGGTCAATCAGCGGCATCAGTTCTTCTTGATTCTCGATGATGTGGATGCCGATACCACCACCGCCATCGGCCGCTTTGACCATCAATGGAAACCCTAATTCCCAGGCTTTGTTAGAGGCGTTCTCGTTAGCTACAGCTTCGTCGGTGCCCGGAAGAATGGGAAGGCCGGCTTTACGGGCCAGCTTGCGGGAGCGCATCTTGTCTCCCATTTTCTCCATCACATCTGGGTCCGGGCCGATAAAGCAAATACCCGTCTCTTCACAGAGACGAGCGAATTCAGCATTTTCAGACAGGAAACCGTAGCCGGGATGGATAGCTTGGGCGCCGGACGTTTCGGCGGCGTCTAAGATATTACCCATATTGAGGTAGCTGTCGTGAGGGGGGGCTTCACCGACTAGATAAGCCTCATCGGCCATCTTGACGTGCAGAGCTTCCTGATCGACCGTCGAGTATATCGCGACAGTCTTTATCCCTAACCTCTGACAGGTACGAATGATCCGGCAAGCAATCTCGCCCCGATTTGCAATTAGTATCTTGGTAAACACAATTTACCCTTCGTATCAAGGAGCGGTAGCCCGGCTTTTAAGTGTGAAAACGCGGGCCCCGCTCAAAAAATGAGCTATAAGCTTTAGATATATACCTCAGGCGGGGTCTCATTGCGTAGGTGTTCTAAGAACGAGTTAGAACGAATTTCTTTACCCAGCCAATAGCTGACGGTCGTGGATAGCAGGCTTTTCAACTCGTTAGACAGAGCGCCGTTGATGGAGAGTTTGCAAGCTTCAGCCAACTGGCTGCGATCCAAAAGGCGGAGCACTTTCAGGGCCCTAAGGGACAGAGGTCTTAGATGAGCGTCCTCGGGGCTGCACGCCAAGCACAGCGTGCCGCCCACGTTGGGGCTGAACCGGTGGGCGTTGGGCTCCAATTCTTCTCGGCACTCTACGCAGTGGTACAGTTCCGGCATGAGCCCAGACACTTGGAGGAGGTGATACTCGAAGTATCTGAGCGCCATTTCGGATTCAGGGGCGGCCTCGATCACCGTCAGAGTGTCGATCATCAGTTGGAACAGGCTAGGGTTGGGGCTAGACTCGGCGCCGAACCCGTCCACCATCTCCGCTAGGTACTGTCCTTTGGTGATACCCGTTAGGTCTTCTTTCAGCGTTGAGAAGCTGTTTATGACTTCCGCCTGGGAGATTATATCCATGCTCCGGCCGTGGGCCAGGAACAGCTTGACCGCGGTCAGTGGTTCTAGATGGCCCATAAGCTTGCTGGTGGACCGTCGCGCGCCTTTGCCCACCGCGTGTACCTTCCCTTGGTCTCTGGTGAACATGGTAACCAGAAGGTCGGCCTCTCCCAGCGGCTTATAGCCTAGGATGATGCCTTCGCAACGATAGGTCTTTGGAGGGGCCATGCGCCTAGCTCCGGGTCAGGTTTCTTGCCCTAGATCTCTTGTCTGCCTTGGAAGGCCCGAGTCAACGTGGTTTCGTCCGTATATTCTAATGATCCGCCTACGGGCAGCCCCCTAGCAAGGTGAGTAATCTTGATGTTGCCCTGGGACTGATGGCGGCGTATATACATGGCTGTAGCCTCGCCTTCTAGTGTGGGGTTGGTGGCCACGACCATCTCCGCCACATCGTCTCTCGTGAGTCTATTGAATAGTTCTTTGAGCTTCAACTGGTCTGGTCCGATACCGTTGATGGGTGAGATTACCCCGTGAAGAACATGGTAGAGGCCCCGGTAGCTGCGGGTGCGTTCCATGGCCAACACGTCCAAAGGGTCTTCAACCACGCAGATTGTGGTTCGGTCCCGGTGCGGGTCGGAACAGACTTGACATGGCGAGGCGTCGGTTAGATTTTGGCATTCCTCGCAGAAGACGATATTTTGCTTGACAGATGTAACGGCGTCGGCCAAAGCGTAGGCATCGTCGTCGGGCAGCCTGATAATGTAGTACGCCAGCCGTTGGGCGCTCTTGGGGCCGATGCCCGGCAGCCGGTTCAGTTCCTGTACCAGCCGTGACAAAGAAGGGGAGGCTCCGGAGATGTTCTCTTGAGTCATTTATAGAGTGTGCGCCGGCTTAGAATCCTGGAATGTTCATGCCGCCGGTAACCACGCTCATCTTCTGGGCGGCCAGTTCCTGGGCTTTGGTGGAAGCGTCGTTGACGGCTGCTAGGACCATGTCTTGGAGCAGGTCTATCTCTTCGGCTGCCTCGGGTTCGATGGTCACAGACTCCACGATCTGTTTGCCGGTCATGACCACTTTCACAGCCCCTCCCCCGGCGCTGCCTTCTACAGTGAGGCTTTCTAGTTCTTCTTGAATCTTTTGCAGTTGGGCAAGTTGTTTCTGTGCCTGACGCATCATATTTTTGTTCATTCTTCTATCTCCTCTAGGACTCTGGCGCCCATACCCAAGGCCGTGCGCACCAAGGAACTCTGTTGGGCGGTTTTAGCTGTGTTGGCGGTGGCTCCGCTTCCGTTGGCCATGGTGAGTTGGAATTCATAGGTCGCTCCGAAAGAGTCGGTTACGGCTTGGCTGACCTGACGGCGGGAACCTGGGTCGTCCATCTCCTCTAGCATCCGTTCCAGATTGGCTTTGTTGGAGAAGCCCAAGACTAGGGTGTTTCCCTCCAAGGATACGGCGTTGGGTTTGCAATCTCTGAGAAGGGCCCCCAGGTTATATTTCTTGCCCTTCAGCCGGTTAAGCACTTTGACAGCCGCCAACCACTGTGTTCCGAGCTCGGAGATTGGCTCCGGATCTAGAGCTGGGCGGCGTTGGCTGGGCGTTGGGCGGGCGTTGGCTGCCTGTCTGGCTGCTGCGGGCCGATGCTCATCGGCCGTGCGCCGCTGCTGTGGCTGCGGAACGGCTGTAGCGCGGGCGGGTTTCGGTGGAGCTGCTGTCCGTGCCGGTGCAGCCGGCTGGCCTGCCGGAGGCGCGGTGGTTTCACAAATCTCTACTACCGCAAGTTCCAATGGAAGCGTGGATGGAGCGTCATACCGCATGTTGACGTCACCCCAGACCTTTAAGCTCCCTACGATGCGCCAGGGCGGCAGACCTCCAGCTAGCTCCTTGAGTTGGGCAATGACGTCGTCAGGAAGGTCCACAGCTCCCTCAGATCCCCATTGCAGATGCATACATGCTCTTAGCAATTCTGTGCATTGATTATGCAGTTGCCGAAGGTCTGTACCGCTCCAGGCGGCTTGGTTAACTGTCGACAGAGCAGCCGAGGTGTTGCCCATGAGCAGGTACTTGACTAGCTCCAGGGAACTCTCGCCGTTGTCCAGGCCCAGAAGTTCTTCAACCTGCTTCAGTGTAACGTCCCCGGTAGATGACACTACAAGTTGTTCCAGTAGATTCTCCGCGTCCCGCAGGCTGCCGGAGGCATTGCGGGCCACTAGCCGTATCGCTTCCGGGTCCACGTTCACGCCCTCGGCTTCGGTGATGTCCGTCAATCGGCCATAGATTAGTTCGGAGCCGATGCGGCGGAAATCGAAGCGTTGGCAGCGGGAAATGATGGTTGGCAGGATGCGGTGCGCTTCCGTTGTACACAGCACGAAGATTACGTGGGGCGGTGGTTCCTCAAGTGTCTTCAGGAAGGCATTGGAGGCGGCGTCGGTCAGCATGTGGGCTTCGTCGATGATGTAGACCTTGCGCTGACCCTGGGCAGGGGCGAAGTTTACTTTCTCCCGGATGTCGCGAATCTCGTCAATCCCCCGGTTGCTGGCAGCGTCGAGTTCAATGATGTCCATGAACTGGCCGCCGGTGATGGATCGGCAATTGTCGCAATCTTCGCAGGCATCGCCTTCTCGGTTGTTGAGGCAGTTCACTGCCTTGGCGATTATCCTGGCTGTGGTGGTTTTGCCGCTGCCTCTGGGCCCGCAGAACAGGTAAGAATGGGAGACTCGTCCCTGTTTCAGAGACTGGCGGAGTGTGCTGGAGACGTGGTCCTGTCCAACCAGCTCGCTGAAGCTGGCGGGCCGCCATTTCCGGTAGAAGACCTGGGCGGCAGAGGCAGATTCAGTTATAGCCTGGCCGGTCATTGCAGGTGGGTCTCCATCGTGGTCGTCTAGCCTGTATGTCAGGCGTGAATGTTAAGTTTCGCAAGAGCTGCTTGCTCACGCGATTGCATCAATTCCGCCTCTTCGTGCTCCAGATGGTCATGTCCAGTGAGATGCAGCACACCATGTACTACCAGAAGGGCTAACTCATATTCAAGGGGTACGCCCTGCTCTTCCGCTTGACGTTGCGCTTGAGGGTAGGACACAATCACTTCACCCAAAGGAGTAGGCTCGCCGGGAGGCAGGATGAAATCGAATCCGTCTGGTTTCTCCGGAGGATCTTCTTCGCTTTCCCAATGGCCTCCGTGGTCCGTCGAGAAGGACAATACATCAGTCACTTCGTCCAGGCCTCTGAACTTAGCGTTGAGACTGTGGACGGTATCGTCTCCCGTGATGAGCAGGCTCATTTGCGACGGGTCAGCTCCCTCCGACGCCACGCCCATCGCTTTTTCCGCAACCGAGGTCAGCCAATCTTCAACTGATGAGCCGGAATTATCACCCAGAATGTCTTTCTGGATACTAACGACGAATGGCTCGTCTATAGATAGGTAGACATGACGTTCTTGCCGGCTGTTCAAATAAGAATCTCGAGCCTAGAAGAGGTGTCCGAGCGGCCGGTTTCGACCACGATGCGAGACTGTGGCAATCATAGCACGGTGTCCGGAATGGGGACAACAACCATCGGCCAGCATCACTAAGTCATGATGCTCCAACCGCTCCTGGCGCAAAGCTGCCGACTTCGGTTTCGTAGGTAGAACTCATACCAATACACAGGCGTAAACCCAACGGCTCTTTTGAATGACAGCCTGTCTAGGTGTTTCCGGCGGATCTGCCGCCGTCTACCATGTATACGCCGCCGGTGCAGAAGCTGCTATCGTCGCTGGCTAGGAATAGCATCACCTTCGCCACCTCCTCAGGGTACCCGTAGCGCTGGAGCGGTATGCGCGATGCGTAAGACTGTTTGGTGCGCTCCACAGTTACTTCTGAACTGTCTGCGGCTGCGACCCTCATCTCTTCTAACGAGCGCATCATCCGCGTCTCGATTGGCGCTGGGTTGACGGTGTTCACCCTAATACCCATGGGAGCGCATTCGAGTGCAGCAGTGCGCATCATGCCAATCACTGCATGCTTGCTAGTGGTGTACGCTGACATACCCGCCGTGCCGCCGATGCCCGCTGTGGATGATGTGATGACTATGTTTCCGCCGCCACGCTCACGCATGACTGGAATCACGTATTTGAGACCTAGCCAGACTCCCCGCACGTTGACGGCCATGACTTGGTCGAACATGTCATGTGGGTAGTCAGGAATCGAGGAGACCATGCCCTCGATACCGGCGTTCGCCAGGTAGATGTCGATACCTCCCCAGCGTTCAATGGCGGCTTCGACGTAGTTTTGAGTCTCGTCAGATTTGGTAACGTCCGCTACTACAAAACTAGCCTTGTCTTCGCCGATGGAGCTGACCACGTTTTCCAAAGCGGCTTCTTCGCGGTCAACCAAAACGACGTGTGCACCTTCATCTGTGAATAGCCGCGCTGCCGCCTGGCCGATTCCTCCAGCACCTCCCGTAATCAAAGCGACTTTTTCTGATAGACGTGGCATGGCTCATCTCCTTCGGCTCCAATTTATTACAGTGAAGCACGGCAGGGAGCAAAAAACCCTGCGGTAACAACCGCAGGGTTTAATCGTGCTTATCTGGTACCCCGGATGGGCTTCGATCCCATGATCTCCACCTTGAAAGGGTGGCGTCCTAGGCCAGGCTAGACGACCGGGGCACGAGGGATATTCTACTATAGCTACACGGCTAATGGTAGGAGCTAAACGACTGTTGAAAGCTTATTGCTGATAGAGCGTCTCTACGGGTAAACCGCTAATGATTCTAGGGATGTTTCCTCTGGAAACCCGCACATGATGTTCATGTTCTGTACGGCCTGACCGGCGGCGCCCTTCACGAGGTTGTCCAGACAGCTGATGACTATAAGGCGTCCTGTGCGATGGTCGATGGAAGGGTGCACCAGGCACAGATTGTTGCCCAGGGTCTGCTTGGTCTGCGGGGGAACTGGCACGACTTGCACGAACGGGTCGTCTGTGTAGTAGTCTCGGTACAGATCCATAATCTTCTGTTTTCCGTTGTCGCCGGCCCATTTGCTGGGATCCGCCAGAGTGGCATAGCATGAACTCAGGATTCCCCGGGTCATGGGAATCAGGTGCGTCAGGAACGTCAAGTTCAAGGGCTTGCTGGCGAGTGGAGCTAATTCCTGGGTAATCTCCGGCAAGTGCCGGTGCCCGTTCAGGGCGTAGGCAAACACGTTTTCATTCACTTCAGAGAAGTGGTTGGTCAGGGTGAGGCTCCGACCTCCACCCGATACGCCGGATTTGCTGTCGACGATTATGTCCTGGGTAATGATTCCTTCTGCTACCGCCGGCGCCAGACCGAGGATAGCGCTGGTGGGATAACAGCCAGGGTTGGCAACTAGCCGAGACGCTTTGATGTCGTCCTTGTGCAGCTCTGTGAGGCCATATACGGCCTCTTCCAGGAAGGTCGGATCGGGATGGTCGACTCCATACCATTCTTGGTATTCATCGGCCTGTTTAAGCCTAAAGTCGGCACTGATGTCTACGACCTTCACGCCCTGCTCCAACACCGGGATGCACGCTTCTGCGCTGGCTTTGTGGGGCAAGGCCGAGAAGACCAGGTCTAGGCTCCCGCTCAACTCAGGCTCGATGGTCAAGCCCATGGCGTTCAGATGAGGGAAGACCTCGTTCAACGGCTGACCGGCGGCGCTCCTGCCTGTGACTGATGTGACTTCCACTTCCGGGTGACGGTACAAGATGCGGGCCAACTCACTGCCTGCATAGCCGGTGATATTGATGATCCCTATTTTCATGTCATTAACTCTTTCTATCTATAGGGTTTCGGATTGGGGGACGTGGGGCATTGGTGCTCCGCTGGTTCCCGCCAAAGATTGCTCTTCCTGGGCTTCTAGGTCAGCCAAGTCCATCTTGCTCATGAATTTCTTGCGCGAGGGACAGAGTCCGCCGACCACACACTCGGGACAAAGCGGCCGCTGAGCCCGGCACACTTGGCGGCCGTGGTTGATGTACGAAACATGGAAGTTAAACACCTCATCGGGTTCTACTTTCTCCTCGAGGAGATCATGGGCCTTGTCTGCGCTCACCTTTGGGCCGATGACGCCCAATCGCTGCGAAACCCGATAGATGTGAGTATCTATGGCCATGGCAGGCATACCCAGGGAAAAGCTTAGCACGATTCCAGCTGACTTTGGGCCGATGCCTGGCAACTGTCGTAACCACGCTTTGGCGTCTCTTAGTGGCATCTCGCGTAGGAACGATATGTCCAACGAGCAGTTCAACTCAAGAATCCGGTTTAAGACCTCTTTGATGCGGGGAGCCTTGATCTTGGCAAGTCCGCCTGGAGCTATGGCTTTTTCGATTTCGGATATATCTGCAGCGGCTACGGCATCCAGAGAGACGAACCGGTCCATCAGGCGGCGGTAGGCTCGGCTGGAGTTGATGTCAGACGTGTGCTGAGACAGTATGGTGAAGACCATCTCGTCGGTCGGAGGAAGTCGAGGTTCCTGGTCGAAGGGGCCGTACTGTTCGGTCATCATCTGGATGGTCCGCGCGATTTCGGCCTTGCTCTTGGTCCGGGGACCTCTCTTTTTTACGGTCGTTCTGGGCATGATGTCTGGCAGGATTCTAGCATCTGCATGTCTAAAGTAAAGAACCGGGAGGCTAGCCTCCCGGTTCTTAGATGTTCCTTTTGATGCTCGGTACTTTAGAACAGGTGGCAACTCAACGTGTGTCCGGGAGAAATCTCTTTGGTCTCGGGCTTGTCTATGGAGCAACGGTCCATGGCTGCAGGGCAACGCGGGTGAAAATAACAACCAGGCGGCGGGTTCAACGGTGAAGGAACCTCGCCCTGTAGGATTATCTCTTCCTGTTCCATATCAGGATGAGACGGCAACGCCGCCGACATAAGAGCCTTGGTGTAAGGGTGAGACGGACTTTCATAGAGGTCCTTCACCGGTGACAGCTCTACTACTTCACCCAAATACATAACCGCTACCCAGGTGCACATGTAGCGCACTGTGGCCAGGTCGTGGGCGATGAGCATGTAGGCTACGTTGTACTCGGACTGCAAATCTTTGAGCAGATTCATGATCTGCGCTCGGATGGATACATCCAATGCTGATACTGGTTCGTCTAGGACGATTACTCTTGGGTTCAGCGCTAGTGCGCGGGCGATGGCCAGGCGTTGGCGCTGTCCTCCGGAGAACTCGTGGGGAAAGAGATTGGAATGATATTCGTTTAGACCAACGTCGTTTAGGAGTTTCAGGACCCGCTCTTGTTGTTCAGCCCTGGTGATGTCCCAGTTGATAACCATGGGCTCGGCGATGATGTCCTTGACCCGCATGCGTGGGTTGAGTGAACTCCACGGGTCTTGGAATACCGCCTGTACCGAACTGCGGTAAGACTTTCTTACTGCAGCACTGGAACTGTGAACATCTTGGCCTTCGAATAGGATGTTGCCGTCTGTGGGCTCCTCAAGCATCAGCATCATCTTGGCGGTGGTGCTTTTGCCACATCCGGACTCCCCGACGATGCCAAGGGTCTCACCTGCCCGGAGCTCGAAAGATATGTCGTCAACGGCCTTGATATGTCCAGTCACCTTGGATATCAATAGGCCTTTGGTCACAGGGAAATATTTTTTGAGGTTCTTGGCCTCAAGGATCACAGTGCCCGGTTCGGTGATCTGGGGTGTCTGCTCTGCAGTTGTCATTCTGAGGCTCTCCAGCAGGACGAGATGTGACCGTCTGACACGGTGATAGAGTCTGGATACTGCTCTCGGCATTTGTCCATCACTACCGGACAACGGTCAGCGAAGGAACAGCCTACGGGCAGGTCATGGAGCGGCGGGGGTTGGCCTTCTATGGAGAACAGCCTTTCTACATCTCGGTCCATCTTTGGAACTGAGGCTAGTAGCGCTTCAGTATATGGATGAGACGGGTTGTTGAAGATGTCCCGAACACTGCCGTGTTCTACGATACGGCCGGCGTACATCACCGCGACCCGGTCGCACATCTTGGCGACGATACCGAAGTCGTGAGTGATGAATATGAGGGACAGATCGGAGTCTTTCTGAATGTCTTTCAGCAGTTTCAGGTATTGGGCCTGAATCGTCACGTCTAGAGACGTGGTGGGCTCATCGGCGATGAGCACCTGGGGCTGGCAGGAGATTCCGATAGCTCCCACAACCCTCTGGCGCATGCCGCCGCTCATCTGATGGGGGTAGTCCTTAACCCGAGACTCGGCGGCAGGGATGTTTACCTTTCGCAGAACCTCGAGGGCTCCCTGCACGATCGAGCGTTTAGGAATGTCCTGGTGGATCTCAATGGCCTCTTCTACCTGGTTTCCTATTGAGAAAACTGGGTTCAGCGAGGTCATCGGGTCCTGAATGATGAGGGCGATTTTACTGCCCCTGACCTGGGCCATTTCCTGCTCCGAGATCTGGACAAGGTCTTCCCCGTCAAGGGTTATCGAACCGGAAACGATCCGTCCCGGGGGCATCGGAATCAACCGCATCAGTGAGAGCATGGTTACGGACTTGCCGCACCCGGACTCACCGACGATCCCAAGGGTTTCCCCTTTGCGCAAATCAAATGATATCCCGTCAACGGCCTTCACCGTTCCCCAACGGGTGGTGAAGTATGTTCTTAGATCCTCGACCGTCAAGACGGTCTCTGTGTTCACTCTGGCATCTGTGACCATTGAATCTACATGTCTCCCAATATGCCGGATAATTTGACTTTCAGATATATACCAATAGGAGTTTCGGTCACTCTAGTTGGCGCAACCGAGGATCCAGTGTATCCCGGAGCCAGTCACCAAACAGGTTCAGCGACATGACCGTCAGCATGATGGCGACACCCGGGAAGGTTGATATCCACCAAACGCCGCCTGCCAGCTTGTCACGGCCGTCCGAGACCATCGAGCCCCAGGCGGGCGTGGGAGGCGGGACTCCGGCTCCCAAGAAGCTGAGGGTCGACTCCAACAGGATCACGATTCCGACCTGGAGCGTTGCCACCACGATTAATGTATTGATCGTTCCCGGAAATATGTGTATGAACAGAATTCGGGCAGTGGATGCCCCGGAAACCTTGGCCAGGGACACATAATCCATGTGTTTCAGCTGCAGTACTTCGCCGCGAACCTGCCGGGCGAATCGTGGCCAGATGAAAAGACAGAGAACTGTGACAATGATCCATAGAGATTGACCCAGTGTTATCACTAGCACAAGGGCGATCAGGATCAGCGGAATGGCTAACTTGATATCGACAAGGCGCATCAAGAACTCGTCCATGAAGCCACCGTACCAGCCTGCTGCCAGACCCATCACAACACCGATAGAGCCTCCGACCGCTAAGGTTATCAGGGACACAATCAATGAGATACGGGCGCCATAGATCACCCGTGAGAGAACATCACGCCCCAGATGGTCCGTCCCCAACAAGAACCTAGTGGTCCCTTCGGGCTTAGTGAAGATCTCAATCTGGTCGCCAACCTGTGCAGTAGGATCGATCGCTTGCGCATCTTTCAACGTGACGCTGGTTGCCCGTTCGTTTATGGACAATCGCTCGACGACGTTTTTTGCTGATTTTTCGCCACTAGCCCAAGCTGGTGGTAGATTGCGCTCCTTAAGGTCTCCTTTTTCAGGATCATGAGGCGAGATCAAGGGCGCAAATAACCCTGCGAAAACTACCAGGCCTAGCAGGAAGAGTGGTATCACCGGCCAGCGCCTGAGCTTCCGGTAGAAACTGGCGGCTTTAGCCCAAGGCGTAGGTGGTGCAATGACAATACCGCTGAGATCTGCTGCCATCTTTTGCTCTCCTACTTCCTAAGCGTACCGGATCCGTGGGTCTATGTAAGCGTATAACACGTCTACGGCGAACGCAGCTGTTACATACAGCAACGTGAAGGTGATTACCACTCCCTGAAGCAGAGGGTAATCGAAGGCGAATAGCGCCTCGATTGCCAGCCTACCAAGCCCCGGCCAGGCGAACACAGTTTCAGTGACTAGTGATCCGGTCACCAATGCGCCTAAGGTTACTCCGGCGAAGGTTAGAGGCGGGATGAGGGCGTTCCGGAAAGCGTGCTTCAGGATGACGGTCCTGGAGTTAACGCCTTTGGCCCTGGCCAGCTTGATGTACTCCGAGTCCAACACGTCCAGCATGG